>Ga0265297_10007808_pt1 | contig 14616 bp, 15 predicted proteins | sample Munlanlwell13791_FD_192502 | JGI IMG/M metagenome (GOLD analysis project Ga0265297, IMG submission 192502) | Leachate microbial communities from a municipal landfill in Southern Ontario, Canada - Leachate well 137-91 | ecosystem: Engineered > Solid waste > Landfill > Unclassified | place... | reverse complement strand
ATGAAAAACAAAAAATATTCCAAAGGTTTCACTCTCGTCGAACTTCTCGTCGTGATCGCCATCATCGGAATCCTGGCAGCAGTGGTGTTGGTGAGTTTGAGCAGTCAAAGACAAAAAGCTTATGAGTCTTCAGCGTTGCAATCATTGAAGAGCTCCATGCCTTATGCTCAGGATTGTGCAATGAGAAACGTTGCTGTTCCTAAGCCTAATCCTGATACAGGAACTGGTGTCATTTGTACAGGTCAAACTCAGCCCGTGTGGCCTACTTTGCCTGGAACTTGTAAATATTCCGGAACTGGATTCGCTGTTAATGGAAAAATGGCCGCCTCTACCGTATCAATTACCGGTTGCGGAACGGGGAATACTATTTCATGCAATTTTGATACAGGAAAGTGCGGGCTTAATGATTCAGCAGTTGATGGTCCTTACCTCCATTAAAATCTGTAAAAATGTAATTTTATAGGAATGAGTATGAAAAAAACGCAAACAGGGTTTACACTCATTGAAATCATGGTCGCGATCTCAATCGTCAGTATTTTGTCGGCAGTGGTCATGGTTCAGTTTACGAGTTATAGCAAAAAAGCGCGGGCGTCGAAAGCTCTTGCTCAAATATCGAGCGCTCTCCCCTCGATGTATAGCTGTTGGGGAAATGGAGGAATAGTGCTCGGTCCCTCATCCGAATCGGGTGGAAATAACATTTGCAGTATTGGTGATACATATGGCAAGTTTCCCTCATTGTATACATCGAGCACGGATCTCTCAACATATAGTTACGGATTATCGAATCTCTCATCTAGTTCGTCTTGGTTCATCAGGGTCATTAGTCCTCCAGAAGATGATAATATAGCAATTTGTTGTAGCTCAGCCACGAACAGTTGTGAAATTACGGGAGATTTTACGACGATGGGGACATGTAATTGAAGCAAAACGTGGTTATTGCTTTTAGTTTAAAATAATAAATTTGGAATTTTTCGATAAAAATTGTATGAGTAGTCTAGAAAGGCGGTGAAAAAATGAAAACAAAAAATGCCATAGACTCGAAAATATTTAGAACACTTGCTTTGCGAAACGATGTGAATTTTTGGAGAGTTGGTCGCGGTTTCACGCTCATTGAAATAATGATCACAATCGCTATTGTTGGAATTTTGGCTGCGGTGGTGGTCGTTTCTTTGAGCGGGTCAAGAGATAAAGCAAAGTCATCAGCCGCTCTTCAGGTGGCAATGAGTGTCATGCCTGCCGCTTTAGACTGCAATATGAGAAGTCAGCCATTGAACAGCTGGAATAGTGGCACTGGCGGAGGAAATTATATTTGCAACGGTTCAAGCTTCACTTGGCCGACGCTCGACACGCCCAGTACTAAAGGATGGCAGTGGTGGGACTTCAGAGGTGCTACTGCTAATCTCAATGATTGGTTTTATTATGCTTATTATACCAGTACGGCAACTTATGTCTTGTGTCCAGTTACATTGACCGACTGGACTAACCGAGTTGGAACCAACTCCACGATGCCGGGCACTTGCGTGGTTCAGCAATAATTAATTGAATTCTGGCTGTTTCGATAAAAATTATAAGGATAATTCTAGAAAGGTGGTGAAAAAATGAAAACAAACAAAAAAGGGTTTACCCTTGTTGAGCTCCTCGTCGTGATTGCGATCATCGGAATTCTTGCGGCAATCGTGATGGTGAGCCTCAACAGCGCCAAGAACAAAGCGAAAGCTGCTTCGTTCAAAGCGACTTCGTCGAGCGCGCAAGCGGCGGCGATTCAGTGTGATGACTCAGGCGGAACGCTCGTGGCTGGTGCTGCAGTGGCGATGTGTAGCAATGCTGATCCGGCAACGGTTTGGCCAACGATGGCGGCCAATACCTGTGCGGCAGGAGATGACAATGGAAACAATTATACGGTGACTGACGTGACAGCCGGAGACGGACTGTTCGAATATCAGGTCACTTGCGATATTGCCGGAACGATTTATACGACCACTTGTGATGAAACAAGCTGCTCGACAGCCTCTGCTATCCCTGCGCCATAATTCACGCAAATTTTTTTGCTATATCCCGTGCTTTCTCCGAAAGTGCGGGAGAACAGCCAAATAATTTCAAATTTAAAATTTCAAATTTAAAATTCCAAATCATCAAATGACAAAATTTTTAAATATTTAAAAATCAGTCGTTTAAAGTTGAATTGAAATTGAATACTTGAAATTAAAAATTATAAAGTGATTATTATTTTCTTTATTTTTGGTCTCATCATCGGGTCTTTCCTCGGTGCGGCAAATTATCGCCTAAAAACGGCTGAGGATATTGTTTTTGAGCGTTCGCATTGCCCGCGCTGCAAAAAAAAGATCCGCTGGTATGACAATATTCCGCTTTTGAGCTTCATTGTCCTTCACGGAAAGTGCCGCGATTGCAAAAAATATATTTCCTGGGAATATCCGCTCATTGAACTGATGACAGGGGTTTTGTTTGCGGGAGTGGCGATGAAATTTTTCGGGTCATCCCTTTTGGGAATTTCAGGAATAATTTCCGGGTCGATTGATTCAAACACCATCATCGACATGAGTTTTCTGCTATTCGCTGTTTGCTATCTGGTCATCATTTTTTGGCACGATTATGATTTCATGCTCATTCCGGACGCAGTGGTTTTTCCAGCAATTGCCGTCACGTTTTTCTTTCAAGTGTACAAATATATTCAAAGCCCTTTCAGCATTGTGAGTTTTCGTTCGCCGCTCACGAGCGCGCTTGTCGCGGCTTTGGGGGCAGCCTTGTTCTTTTTCGCGCTGATCTGGATATCCAAAGGAAAATGGATCGGGGGAGGGGACGTGAAACTTGGATTTTTGGCCGGGCTCATTGTTGGATGGCCGAAAGTTTTGTTCGTTTTCTTTCTTACTTATTTTATTGGCTCGGTCGTGAGTCTTGCTCTCATTGCTTTCAAGAAAAAAACTTGGAAGAGCCAAATTCCTTTCGGACCATTCATGGTGGCGGCGATCCTCATCGTCTTGTTTTTCAGCGAACAGATCCAATTCTGGGCGAACAGATATTTGGATATAGGATATTGATTTTAATTTCGGGTTCTTCATTCAACATTCAATGTTGGATGAACCTCAACATTGAATGTTGGAAAAAAAAGGATTTACTTTGATTGAGCTTCTCGTCGTAATGGCCATCATCGGTGTTATGGCGTCGGTGGCAACTTTGAATTTGGGCAGAAACGAAGATCGCGATGTGAAAGAGGAAAAAAACCGCTTGACGAGTTTTTTGCGTGAAGTGCAAAACAAGGCTTTGGCGGGGGATACAGCGGGGGTAACTTTGGGTGCGAACGAAAGACTTTGCGGCTATGGTTTTCATTGGTACGACAATAAGACAGTGAAATCTTACTATAGAGTAGCGACGACTCTGGATACGCCATGCAATACAATCACGAATTCAATGGATGGCGTTTCCAGTCATCAAATTGGAGACTTTGTCTTGCAAAAAAACGTGACGGTTGGAAGTTTTGGTGATATTTTCTTTTCTGCTCCTTCTGGAGAAGTTCGTGTTGCCGGGGGAAGTGGAGGAAGCGCCATTCCCCCAGGCGGTTTTCCGATTGTTCTCTCGAAGGGCAGTCCGGCCGTTCAGGAGACTATTACAATATTTGGTTCAGGAGATATAAAATAAAAGCAGTTAATTTGAAATTAATGCATTTGAAATTTCAGCCAGTGGCTGATCCGCCTAAAGCAGAGACACAAAATACAAAATACCAAATACCAAATACCAAAAAAGGCTTCACTCTCATTGAAATGTTGGTTGTTATTTTCATATTGGGTATTGGCCTCATCGGAGCGCTTTCTTTTTTCAACATCAATCTCAATAGCCAATTTGAAGCGAAAAATGAGCTGATTGCGGCGGGACTGGCGCAGGAAGGCGCGGATTTGGTGAGGAATATCAAAGATTACAATCAGTTGAACCCTTCGACTCGTCCGAAATGGTACAGCAATCTTTTCAACAATACTGCCCATGTTAGTTTGTGCCCGGCAGTGGATTTCAATTCTTTGTCTGGTAGCCATCAATGTTCAAGTGCCGGGCCATTTGTTTGTATCAACTCATCTTTGCGTTATCATCAATGTTCAGGTGGATATTTCAACCGAACAGTTGAGATTTCTGCTTGTGATAATTCTGGTTGTGGCGGTGCTCGCAGTCTTGATACAGTTGGAAACTATATGAAAGTTGTCGTAACCGTAACATGGAATGGCAGGACAACCACAGCTACTGATATTTTATACAATAATTCATACTAAAAAATTGAAATCAAATAACAAATACTCGCCAGGGGCAAGACTTGCCAAAGGCGGCAAAATACGAGATATAAAGCAGGGCTTTTCCTTGATCGAACTCATGGTTGCGATGTTTATTTTCATGATAGTGACGATTGCGATGGTCTCGGTTTCACTCGCAGGTTTTCGTTCATACATCAAATCAAAAGCCATCAAAACTGTGACGGAAGATGTCGGCTTCGCCATCAACTCGATTGCCAAGGACGTGAGAATGGGGAAGATTAGACCGACTCCTGTTGCCTGCAGCGCCAATAATTGCCTCGTCTTAATCCGAAATATTGATCAAAAGATGATTTGTTATAAAATAGAAAGTGGAAACAAAATACTTAGACTTTATGAAGGGGCCAATATCGATTGTACTTCGGGAACAGCAACAAAAGATATTGTTTCACTCGATAGTACAATGAGCTTTTCAACAAATTCTAGGTTCTATAGTGCAGTTACCGATGCGACACATCGCGGTTGGGTGGAGATCAATTTGAATATTGCCAATTCCTCAATGGAAACGGATTCAATCAACGTGCAGACGGTCGTTTCCTCGCGGGACTATGGCTGGGAATCAGAATAACCTTTTCCAAGTTTTAGCCTTTGCGAGGAACATGAAGAGCGGAAATAGCCGCTCTTTTGCTTTATTTTTTGCCATTTTTTTGCTAGGATTAGGATATGGAAGAAAAAGCCAAGGCCAAAATCAGAATTGAAAAATTGCGCCGGGAAATCAACCGTTTTCGCTACGAATATCATGTTTTGGACAAACCGGAAGTCTCGGACGAGGTTTTTGATTCTCTGATGCGAGAGTTGCGCCAACTTGAAGAAAAATATCCGGAATTTCGCGGTCCCGATTCGCCCTCGCAACGGATTGGCGGAGAACCGCTCAAAAAATTTGAAAAGGTTCGCCATGCGCATCGGCAATGGTCGCTCGACGACGCTTTTTCTTTTGAGGAAGTGAAAAAATGGGAAGAAAGATTTTTGCGCTTGCTTGATAAGAAAAATATCAAAACAAAACCGGAGTATTGCGCGGAGATCAAGATTGACGGTCTCAAAATAGTGTTAACCTATAAAAATGGATTGTTGATTCAAGCGGCGACGCGAGGGGACGGGGTAATCGGCGAGAATGTGACCGAGCAGGTCAAAACGATCCAAAGCGTTCCGCTCAAGCTGAATGAGCTAATTGATATAACCGTTGTCGGGGAAGCGTGGATGAAAAAAAGTGATTTGGAAAAAACGAACAAGACGCGCGAAAAAGAGGGATTGCCGCCTTTTGCCAATTCGCGCAACGCGGCAGCGGGATCAATTCGCCAGTTGGATCCGAAGATAACGGCCAAACGAAAATTGGATTCATACATATATGATATTGAAGAAATTTCAAATAAAGTTCCAAATCCCAAACCCCAAAAAATTGAAAAACCTGCAACCCAGATTGAAGAACTCAGATTATTAAAATACTTGGGTTTTAAAGTGAATCAAAATTATAAACTTTGCAAAAATCTTGAAGAAATTCAGAAATTTTTTGAGTCATGGGAAGATAAGAAAAATAAACAAGAATATGGAATTGACGGGCTAGTTATAAAAATCAATGACAATAATCTGCAACGAGAACTTGGCTACACCGGAAAATCTCCCCGCTGGGCACTGGCCTACAAATTCATCCCAGAAAAAGTGACGACGGTTGTCGATGAGATCAAGGTGCAAGTGGGTCGCACGGGCGCGCTCACGCCCGTGGCGCATCTGAATCCAGTTTTGGTGGCTGGATCGACCGTTTCGCGGGCGACGCTTCACAATGAAGATGAGATCAAGCGTCTTGATGTTCGGATAGGCGACACGGTTGTGATCCATAAAGCCGGTGATGTCATTCCGGAAGTCGTTGAAGTTCTCAAAAACTTGCGGACGGGGAGAGAAAAAAAATTCCATATGCCGACTCGATGTCCGATCTGTGGCGGTGGCGTGAAACGGGAAACCATAAAAACCGGAAAAAAAGACGAGGAAAGTGCAGCGCACTATTGTCAGAACAAAAAATGTTTTGCGATTGAAAAAGAAAATATCATCCATTTTGTTTCCCGGAAGGGATTCGATATAGAGGGCTTGGGAGAAAAAATAGTCGAGCAGCTGATGAATGAAGGGATAATCTCAAATTTCTCCGACATTTTTGAGCTGAAAACTGGCGATCTCGAACCGCTCGAACGTTTTGCCGAAAAATCGGCGGACAATTTGGTAAAAGCGATCGAAAAATCGAAGAAAATTGAATTTCCGAAATTTTTGTACGCGCTTGGGATCAGACATGTTGGTGAAGAAACGGCCCATCTTGTAACACAAAACATTAGTCATGTAACACGCAACATGAAACATGTAACAAAAGAAGTGAAAAGTTTAAACGATATAATCAATGTTTTTCTAAAAATTTCAGCGGATGACTGGTTAAATATAAAAGGTATTGGTGAAAAGTCTGCGAAAAGTTTGACTGAATGGTTTAATGATAAAAATAATCTTGATTTATTGGGAAAAATGCTGAAGTTAGGCGTTGAAGTTAAAATCCCCGTGTCACATGTTGCAAGTTACGTGTTGCAGGGAAAGTCTTTTGTTCTCACCGGCGAGATGAAATCAATGAATCGCGATGAAGCCAAAGAAAAAATTCGCGCGTTGGGCGGGGATATTTCATCCTCGGTTAGCAAGAATACAAACTATGTTGTAGTTGGCAAAAACCCGGGTTCGAAGTATGATAAAGCAAGAAAGCTGGGAGTGAGGATTGTCAATGAAAATGAGTTTATTCGTCTCATTAAATAGATGCTCTCCAAAGATCAAGTCAAAAAAATAGCCAATTTGGCGAGAATAGAAATAACCGACCAAGAATCCGAAAAGTATTCGAAAGAACTTTCGGATATTTTGGGTTTTGTGGAAAAGCTGAATGAAGCGGACACGGATGGATTTGAACCAATCGCGCATATCACGGGAGCGAAAAATATCACGCGCGAAGATAAGGTGCTTGAATACAGCGATGAGGCAAAGGAAAACATCATCAAAAATTTTCCGGAAAAGAAAGACAGGTTTGACAAGGTGAAAGCAGTATTCTAGAAAAAATATGATTCGAAATTTGCATGAAAAACTAATTAAGCAAGAAATTACTTCGGAAAAACTCACCGAAGAATATTTTGCGCGGATCGATGAAAAAGATCCGGAAATCCAGGCCTATCTTTCACTCAACAAGGAATTTGCGCTCGACAAGGCGCGCGCGGTGGACAAGAAGATCAAAAGCGGTGAAGAAATTGATTTGCTTGCGGGAATTCCTTGCGCTGTCAAAGACAATATGTGCATTGAAGGTTTGCCGGTGACAGCGGGATCGAAAGTTTTGGAAAATTACACTGCATCATATGACGCAACAGTTGTTTCAAAATTGAAAGAAAGCGATGCAGTGTTTCTGGGAAAAACCAATATGGATGAATTTGCTATGGGATCCTCCACGGAAAACAGCGCCTTTCAAACAACAAAAAATCCGCACGATACAGTGCGTGTTCCTGGCGGGTCTTCGGGCGGATCGGCAGCATCGGTTGCGGCTGAAGAAAGTGTTTGGGCGCTTGGTTCAGACACAGGTGGCTCAATTCGCCAGCCAGCTTCGCTTTGCGGGGTGGTTGGCCTCAAGCCGACATATGGAATGGTTTCTCGCCACGGTCTCATTGCGATGGCTTCAAGCCTTGATCAGATCGGTCCGATCACCAGCTCAGTTGAAGACGCAGCGATTGTATTGAGCCGAATTGCAGGGAAAGACAGATTTGATTCGACGACAATGGAAACGGCTGAAAAAAAATATGAAGATTTTTTGGGCGCGAATATCGCTGGTCTCAAAGTTGGAATTCCAAAAGAATATTTTGAAGGAGACGGCTTGGATCCAAGAGTCCGGGAGCTGATCGAAAAATCAGTTCAAAAATACAAAAGCCTGGGCGCGGAAATTGTTGACATCAGTTTGCCGAATGCTGATTTTGCGCTTGCGACATACTATATCATTATGCCAAGCGAGGTGAGTTCGAATCTGGCACGCTTCGACGGAATCCGATTCGGCCAATCGGTTGGGGCGAAAAGCGAAAGAACAGGAGCAGATTATACTCTTTGGGATATCTATTTCAAAACGCGGGCAAAATATCTTGGAAAAGAGGTGAAGCGCCGGATCATGCTCGGGACATATGCGCTCTCGGCGGGATACTATGACCAGTACTATCTCAAGGCCCAAAAAGTGCGCGCACTCATCAAAAAAGAATTTGAGGAGACCTACAAAAAAGTTGACATCATTCTTGGTCCGACTTCGCCCACGCCTGCATTCAGAGTTGGAGAAAAAACGGAAAATCCACTCGAGATGTATCTGGCGGATATATATACTGTCACGGCCAACATTGCCGGCGTTCCCGCAATTTCCTTTCCTTGTGGTACAATAGAAACAGATGGAAAAAATCTTCCGGTCGGTTTGCAGCTGATGGGAAAGTGGTTTGACGAAGAAACACTGCTCAATGCGGCATACATTTTTGAGCAATCAACATAAAATATGGACATCAACATCTTTGCTGTATTTCGATCAGCATTCAATGCTTTTGCGCAGTCATCTTTCTTTGCTTTTATCAAAATATTGGCCGGATTCATCATTGCCATTCTTCTCATTGCCGATATTCTTTTGCTTTCGAAGCGAGTCCGAGGGGACTGGAAAACGGCTTTCTATGGAGCGAAAGTTCCAGACCTCAAGAAATCGAAATATGAGGAAAAATGGGACAAAATAAGGAAAAACGCGCAAAGTGCTGATTTTCACCAAGCAAAAATTGCGGTTATCGAGGCTGACCAAATGTTTGGGGAAACACTTGAAAAGATTGGATACCAAGGGAAGGACACTGGTGAAAGAATAGCGGAAGTGAAACCGGGACAATTGATTGGCCTTGAAGAGGCACGTCAATCACATGAACTTTTCAAAAAAATTGTTCACAACTCGAGCCAAGATATCAGCGCCACGGAGATTCAGGGAGCGCTCGAGGGATATGAAAAAGTATTTCGAGGACTGGAACTATTGGACTAAAAAATAAAAACATAAAACCATGAGTATTAAAATTGCAATCAACGGGTTTGGCCGGATTGGCCGGCCGGCGCTCAAAATCGCGCTTGAGAAAGAAAATATCGAAGTCGTTGCCATCAATGATCTTGCGGATGACAAAACGTTGGCGCATCTTTTGAAGCATGACAGCTCGTATGGAACCTATGCGCGGGACGTGGAGGTCAGAAATGGGGAAATAGTCGTCAATGGAAAAACGATCAAAAGTTTTGCGGAGCCTGATCCAACAAAACTTCCGTGGCGTGATTTGGGCATTGATGTTGTTCTCGAATGCAGCGGAGTTTTCAACAACAGGGAAAGCGCCCAAAAGCATATCGAAGCCGGTGCAAAAAAAGTTGTTCTTTCTGCGCCACCTAAGGGTGATGGCATCCCGGTATATTTAATCGGAGTGAACGAAGCTGATTTAAAGCCCGAGGATGATATAATTTCGAACGGTTCCTGCACGACAAATTGCCTTGCGCCGATGATCAAAGTGCTCGACGAAAAATTTGGCGTGGAAAAAGGGTTTTTAACAACCGTGCATTCATACACGAACAGCCAGCGCATTTTGGATCTTCCGCACAAGGATCTTCGAGAAGCTCGATCGGCCGGGCAAAATATCATCCCGACGACCACTGGTGCAGCCAAGACGGTTGCCAAAGCCATCAAAAGCATGGAAGGAAATCTGGATGGAATATCGATGCGTGTTCCAACGCCAGTCGTTTCGGTGACGGATTTTGTGGGAATTCTCAAGAAAGAAGCGAGCGTGCAGGAAATAAATGCCGCTTTTCACGAAGCAGCCGTGGGCGATTTGAAGAACATTTTGGATATCAGCGAAGAAGAATTGGTTTCGATGGATTTCAAGGGAAACTCTCACAGCGCAATCGTTGATTTGCCTCTCACAATGGCCAATGGAAAATTGGTGAAAGTCGTGGGATGGTATGACAACGAATGGGGATATGCCAATCGACTTGTGGAAATGGCACAGCTGACGGGAGAAAAATTATAGAAGCAAAAAATAGCCATAAAACAAAAATTTATGTACGACATTCTCATTCGAAATGGCACTATCGTTGACGGCAGTGGAAAAGAAAAATATATGGCTGATGTGGCGGTCAAGGATGGAAAAATTGCCAAGATAGGAGAAATGAAATGGACAAGAGGGAAAAAAGAAATCGACGCAGCCGGAAAAATCGTCTGTCCCGGATTCATTGACATCCACAATCATTCTGACAGCTATTGGCGATTGTTTCTTGATCCGCAGCTTTCAAGTCTTGTTTATCAGGGAATCACCACGATTATTGGTGGGAACTGCGGGGCTTCAGTCGCGCCTCTTTCGAGCGGGAAAATAATTGAATCCGTGCAAAAATGGGCGGACATCAAGGAAGTGAACGTGAATTGGCTTTCGATGGAAGAGTTTCGCCAAGAAATGGAAAGAAAAAAATTGGGTCTCAACTTTGCGACCCTCGTCGGACATGGAACATTGAGACGGGGGATCGTTGGGGATGAGATGCGCCGACTGGCCAAAAACGAAATGGAGCTTTTCAAAAATACACTGGAAGCATCTCTTGAGGCCGGAGCAATCGGATTTTCGGCAGGGTTAGCCTACAGCCACGAACGGGACGCAAAATGGGACGAGTTGGAATATATGTTGGAAATTGTGAAGCGCTACAACAAGGTCTTTTCGTTGCATTTGAGAGATGAAGGAAAGGATATCGTTCCCGCAATTTCCGAAGCGATCGATCTTGCCAAGGAGTCCGGCGTTTCTCTTGAGGTCTCGCATTTCAAAGTGATAGGAAAGCGCAATTGGCCCCTTGCCGAGGAAGCGCTCCAAAAAATCGAGGAAGCGCAAAAATCGGGAATCGACATCAGTTTCGATGTCTATCCATATACTCAGACCGGATCGGTTCTGTATATATATCTTCCTGCTTGGGCGGCCGAAGGAGGAAAAAGAATGCTTGTCCGAAGGCTCAAGGAAAAGCATCTTCGCGAGAAAATCATCGAAGAAATGAAAAAGGGCGCCGAATATCACTACGAAAATGCGATTGTTGCGATATCTTCGCTTAACAAATCTTTGCCGGAGCGGAAAATTTCAAAAATTGCCGAAGCGCAAGGAACTTCTGCGGAAGAAGTGATCATTGATCTTTTGATTGCGAGTGAAGGAAGAGTGATCACCCTTCTTGATTGCCTTGATGAGGAAAATGTGAAAAAAGCGATCGTGCACCCGCTTTCGATCATCGCCTCGGATGGCGCGGGATATGACATCGCTCACAAAAACACCGGCGAAATTGTCCATCCGCGCTGCTTCGGGACGTTTCCGCGAGTTTTGGGAAAATATGTTCGGGAAGAAAAATTGCTGACACTTGAAGAAGCGGTCAAAAAAATGACCTCAATGCCGGCGAAAAAATTGGGATTTGCCGGCCGAGGGATATTGCAAAAAGACGGCATTGCTGATATTGTGGTTTTCGATCCGGAAACAATAATTGACAAGTCAACCGTAGAAGATCCATATCAATATGCCCAAGGCGTGAGCGAGGTGGTCGTGAACGGAAAAATTGTTTTGGAAAAAGGTGAATTGACAGGAGAAATGGCAGGAGAGTTCATATCATCATAGGAGTAAAAACATGCACAGAAAAGGGAGCAAAAAGCCAAAAGCGAAATCTTTTATTTTTCGTGGTTATAATTTCGACGTCAAGTCGCTCAAAATCACTTTCGATTATAGAATCGATTTTTTTGACCGTGCGTCTTTGGATTTCACTGAAAACGTGATTTTGCCAAAAGCTCCGAAAAGCATATCTTCGGAAGGACTGCGAAAATTTTTGGATCCGCTGCATCTCATATTGGGCATCAGCTACTACAAAATATATTGTCCATCAAAAATCATTTTGCCGTTCAAACTTTCGAAAGAACAGGCGTATTTTTGGAATTCTGTCTATCAAAAAGGACTGGGAGAATTTTTGTATCGCAACAAACTTGATCCGAAAAAGATTGCCAAGTTTCCATTTGCCAAAATAAAAACCCAGCCAGTCGGCGTGAAAGTGCCGGAGCGGGCTCTTTTGGGGATTGGAGGAGGAAAAGATTCAATCGTTGCGGCGGAGCTTCTGCGAGTTTTCCAGACGGATTATTTCGTAGTGGAAACACAAAAGAAGGATGAGATATATGATACCGTGGTGAAAAAGATCGGCAATCGGTCAATTAAAATAAGAAGAAATCTTGATCCAAAAATCTTTGAAGCGTATGTTGGCGGATACAATGGCCATATTCCCATTTCAGCCGTCTTTGCTTTTCTGGGAATGCTTTCAGCAGCTCTCTATAGCTACAAATACGTGATTGTCGGCAACGAACACAGCAGCAATTTTGGAAACATTAGATACAAGGGAGAAATTGTGAATCATCAGTGGAGCAAATCGGCTGAGTTCGAGGCTATGCTGCAAGAATACACGCGAAAATTCATCACAACGGACATCAAATATTTTTCGCTTCTCCGTCCTTTCCATGAGATCCGGATCGCCGAGATGTTTGCAAAACACAAAAAATACTTCTCAATTTTTTCCAGCTGCAACAAAAATTTCACGGTGTCCAAGCAACGCCCGAAATCATTGTGGTGCGCCGAATGCCCCAAATGCGCCTTTACTTTTTTGATGCTGGCGCCGTTCATCGCAAAAAAAGAACTGGTCAAAATATTCGGGAAAAATCTGCTGGCTGAAGAGAAGCTGCTGTCGCTTTATAGGGATATTCTGGGATTCGGGAAGCTTAAGCCCTTCGACTGCGTCGGAACGTTTGAAGAATCTCGGGCGGCACTTCTCCTTTCCGCCAAAAACTATAAAAATGATATCGTCTTAAAAAATTTCCTGAAAAAAATAAAAAATCCTGAAAAAATTGTCGAGCAGGTTATGAAAACGGCTCCTGCTCCAACGCTGCCGACCCAGTTCAAATTTCTCGGGATCAAAAACGTGGCCATTTTGGGATATGGCAAAGAAGGTAGGATTAGTGAAAAATATGTCCGGAAAAATTATCCGCTCTTGAAGATCGGAATTTTGGATCAAAAACGCGACAAAAATTATTTGGACAAACAAAAAGACTTTGATCTCGGAGTCAAAACATCAGGGATGGAAAAATATAAAGTCACAATTCCATACACGACAGCTACAAACATATTCTTCTCGCAAAACAAAAATTTCAAGATTGGGGTGACGGGGAGCAAAGGCAAAAGCACAACGGCGAGCTTGATCTTTGAAATCATGAAAGCAGCCGGAAAAAAAGTGCGTTTCATTGGAAACATCGGAAGTCCGATGCTCGAAACTTTGCTTGGAAAAACAGACCCGAAAGAAATATTTGTGATCGAACTTTCAAGCTATATGCTCGAAGATATTGAATATTCCCCGAACGTTGCCGTTTTGACCAGTTTCTTTCCCGAGCACATGGATTTTCATCAGGGAATGGAAAATTATCGCGTTGCCAAAGAAAATATTTTCAAATTTCAAAATCCGGGCGATCTCGCGGTGAGATTTCCGTTCACGGAAAAAATTCCACTTGAAAAATCGGAAATACCTCTCATTGGCGATCACAATCTCCAAAACATCAAGGCGGCCGTCAAAGTGGCTCGGCTTCTCAAAATTTCCGAGTCAGCGATCAAAAAAGCGATCAAGAATTTCAAGCCGCTTCCGCACCGCTTGGAATTCATCGGCGAGAAAAATGGGATCAAATTCTTCGATGATGCGATTTCCACCACTCCGGAGTCGACGATCGCGGCTATCGAGGCGCTCAAAAATATCGGCACGATATTTCTCGGGGGAGAGGATCGAGGATATGGCTTTCGAGATCTTGAAAAAAAATTACGAAAACATAAGATCAAAAACATCGTTCTTTTTCCCGACAGTGGTAAGCGAATTTTGAAATCGCGCAAAGGCTTCAAAATCCTCGAAACCAAAAGTATGAAAAGCGCCGTTGAATTTGCTTTTGAAAACACCCCGAAAGGCAAGATATGCCTTCTTTCTAATGCCTCTCCCAGCTATTCCCTTTGGAAGAATTTTGAAGAAAAAGGGGATGAGTTTCGGAAAATGATTGAAGAATTGAGTAAAAAAGCATAAAATAAGGGCAACTTCGCAAAGAGAATTTTTAAAATTGCTACCAAACCAATGAACCAAAAATTCCATTCTCCAAATATGTTTTCGAGGGAAAAAGATTCTTCTTCCAATATTCACTCTGCCATCAAGAAACTCAAAAGAAAACAAATAGCCCAGGGGATCA
>Ga0265297_10007807_pt1 | contig 14616 bp, 19 predicted proteins | sample Munlanlwell13791_FD_192502 | JGI IMG/M metagenome (GOLD analysis project Ga0265297, IMG submission 192502) | Leachate microbial communities from a municipal landfill in Southern Ontario, Canada - Leachate well 137-91 | ecosystem: Engineered > Solid waste > Landfill > Unclassified | place... | reverse complement strand
AGGAATAAATAAAAAAGACCCGCTATTGAGCGGGTTTCCTTAAAAGATATTTAACCGAGATCCATCCAAGTGGATATCCAACAATTGGCAGAAAAAGAAAAAAAAGAAAAAATACTATATCCACAAATGTTGCCGAGTTATCAAATTGAAATCTAGTCATCATTTTGTAGATATCATTTGGCATCCACCATGTTTCGCCCAAGTATAAGATCATATTGGTTCTGAAAAAACCAGAATTCCAGCTTCCAAGAATAAGATTTTTTTCCTGTTTCAGAATGTTATTTCTTTCAACGAGAATCGAATTCAATTCTCCTGAGAATCTTACGCTGCGTGCTTCATGGTCATCGACAACTGAATTAAATTTCTCGGCTACTGCCGAAAGTTTGCTGCGCATCGAAAATTGATTAACAACAAATGAAATTGGTAAATATACCAAGAAAACAAACAGTGCGATTCGTATTAATTTACGTACCATTTTTCTTGTTCCCTATTAAGTTTTTAATAACCGAATTATAGCACACTATATTGACAAAGTCAATAGTACGTGATATAATGATCTCGAACATTAGGAGGCTGTATGTTTCAAAAATATCGGTGATGCCTTTGCTGGCGTGGTGGGCCGTAAAACCTGACCGTAACGCTTGCAAACATATCAGGTTTACTCCCCCAATTTGGGGAGTTTTTATTTTTGGGGGTTTACTATTTTTTCTCATTTTGTATACTAATTCAGTTAAATAAATGCGCGGGTGGCGAAATTGGTAGACGCACTACCTTGAGGTGGTAGCGCCGCAAGGCTTGGAGGTTCAAATCCTCTCCCGCGCACTAAAAAAAGATTCCGCATAGGCGGAATCTTTTGTAAGTCGCGGGGAGCGAGACGACTGCTCGTCTCGCGATAGGGATTTGAAGCCCGGAGCGTTGTACGTTCAGTAGAATGTACCGCGAGGGCAGGTCTGAAGGCAATTCCATCGGGTAGATGGAATTGACCGGAACGGCAAATCCTCTCCTTTTTCTTCCTGTTATATAAAAAGAAAGAGCTTGTCTCTTTCTTTTTATATGGTAGTGTTTTATTGAAAAAGGATTTATATATAAAGTATGAAAAGTGTTCTTCAAGATTGGGTTTGTGAATTATCGCTTATGCAGCAGTCTGTTTTAATTGCAGCTGTGCGTGGACCTGATGGTATAAGAAAAGATCATTCGGTAAAAGTACTTTGTCGGTGGCTTCGAAGAAGTTTTCTTCTTTCGGCGTTTGACGGATGTCCTATATTAGATCCATATACTCCTGGTGGTGGTTCATTTGTTGGTCCATGTAAAAATGACACCGTGAAAAATATAGATCATGCATTAGAACTTTATCTACGAAGTGTTGATGAATTACCACATCATTTTCAATTACATTTTATGCACGCTGCAGAAATATTTGGTTACAAACATCCAGTAAAAGAAATTAGAGAATGGTGGCACAATTGCTATTTGAAACTTGTAAATGATATGCATCTATTTCCCGAATCAGAAGAGGCTATGGATAAACGTTTGGGAGATAATGAAAAAAATTGGCGAGCACGAGAAGAAGTAACTGCTAAATAATTCTATAAAAAATAGTCCCCGCTTAAGCGGGGTTTTTTAAATCATCTTTTGTAATGGGTGTTGTGATAATCTTGATACTTTGGAATGTTTATGTATCTGTTGTAGAAGTTTCGATAAAAAACTCCTTTTAGCTCACTTTGAAACATTCCAGCGAGTGTCAGCCCAGAAATTGCAATTACTAATAAAAAAATTGCAATAACAATTGGATGAACTGAGCTTAGTATTGCGACTATCCAAACAAATGTTGCAAGGAACATATGTGTCGTAAGGATGTTAAATAATGTTTCGTCAATATAAATCTCCTCTTTCATCGGTTTCTCCTCTTTTTATTCTGTTGAAATTTTGAAAAGTTTGGAACTGTTTTCCGGCATTCCTGGTATTCTTGCAAGACCAGAGAAAACGTCCCAGCTTTTTTTCTTACATTCATTGAGAAATGCGTCGTTATTATTTTGAAACTGTGCAGTATATTCTTCTTTTATAATGAAATCCCCATCTTTTAAATTAGAAAGCGGACCTGATTCGGTTACTTTCATTTGTAGCGGATTTTCATTTGTTATCTCTGCAATACACAACCGGACAAATCCAGTTATCCAGATGATAAGAAGATCTCCCACTTTTGTTGAATAGAGGGTTTTTGTCTTATTTTTCTTTTTCATCTCACACCTTATTTTTTATTAAAGATGAGTACTATTGTGCGTTATTTTGTGTCCTTTAGCAAGCCTTTTCTATAACGATTTTTGCGGGCTCATTTCCCCTTCCATAGAAATACCCAAAAGAGAAGAAAAACACGCTTATAAGGGCAATTACGAGCCAAAAAAGGCCTATTTTAATACCCTTGGATGGGCTCGAATTTGATTCCCCAGTTGACATATTCGGCATATATAGATTATTATACATCGGTACATTTTTTCGTCAGAAACGGCGAAAAAAAATGAAACGATATGGCACATACCAAAGCTAAAGGATCTACCAAATTAGGACGAGAATCTGAATCAAAACGTCTTGGTGTTAAGCGTTTTGATGGACAACTAGTAAAAGCTGGAGAAATTTTGATTCGTCAGCGCGGAACAAAATATTATCCAGGATCAAATGTACTTCGTGGTGGAGATGATTCTCTATATGCGAAGAGTGCTGGATCAGTAAAATTTTCAAGCAAGCAAAAAAAGAGTTTTGATCGATCAAAGAAAAGAGTTACTGTGGTAAACGTAGTCACTAAATAGAATTTAAAAAATCCCGCTAGTAAGCGGGATTTTTGTTTTTCTATTCCTTTTTAATATCCACAATAATTTCTGTTTCTACTCCTTCTCCTAAATCAATAAGAACTTTGTGTTCGCCAAGAGATTTTATCGGATGTTCAAGCATTGCGCGCGCATCTTCTGCTTTGTATTGAACAAGATTTTTTTCAATATCTTTTGTGCTTACTGATCCGAATAGTTCTCCCTTGTCCCCCGCCTTTAATGTGAAATGTAATTTTAAGTTCTTAATTGAACTTGCAAGCTTTTTTAATTCTTGCACCTTTCGCATATGCGAAGCATCTTTTTCTGATTTCTCTTTTTCAATTTTTTGTATAATTCCGAGCGTTGCTTGTGCGGCAAGTCCTTTTGTCAAAAGAAAGTTTCTTGCGTACCCATCATTAATTTCTTTTACTTCACCCTTTTTTCCAACACCTTTTACGTCTTTTAAAAATATTACTTTCATAGTTATTTTATTTGTTCCCCAATTACTTGAAGTGCTTTTTCAAGTTGTGGGTCTTTTTTCTGTTCGATGTCTTTTTCGGTCATCTTTACTTCGATATCTGGTTGTAATCCCGTCTTATCAATCTTTGTTCCATTTGGTGTGAACCAATGTGCAATCGTTACTTTTATTTTTGCACCATCCTTGAGATCAACAACTTCTTGCACACTTCCTTTTCCGAATGTTTTTGCTCCGATGAGTTTTGATCCACGAATATCGCGGATTGCACCTGCAAGAATTTCTGCAGCTGATGCGCTCCCCTCATTCACTAGGACTACTACAGGAATATCAACAAGTGATTCATTTCCTTTTGCGGTGCGTACTGTTTCTTCCCCCGTTCGAGATTTTTCTTTTACCACTGTTTCTCCCGATTTCAAGAACCACCCTCCCAAGTTTACCGCGACATCGAGATATCCACCTGGATTGTTCCTTACATCAAGAATGACTCCATCTGGATTTTCTTTTGATGACAAATCAAGTAATTTTTCATAAAACAATGATGGAACGTTTGCATTGAAATTATATAAATGGAGATATGCTACTTTCTTTCCATTTGGGAGTGTTTTCATTTCTGCATCAAGTGTTGGAACCTCTATAACCGCACGCGTTATAGTGATTTCCTTTGGCTCTTTCCATGAATCGCGCATTATGAGTAATCGAACTTTCGTTCCAGGTTCTCCACGAATAATTTTTACTGCACTTTCTGCAGACATATTTGTTGTTGTGGTGTTATCAATTTTTAATATTTTGTCGAGCGGAAGAAGACCAGCTTTTTCTGCAGGATTTCCCTTGAGTGGGGAAATTACTGTTATAACTCCAGAGCGAAGTCCAATTTCTGCGCCGATACCGCCAAATACTCCCGTGAGATCTTCATCAAATTTTTTTGCATCAGTTGGATCAAAGAAATCAGAATACGGGTCATCAAGAGATGCAACCATTCCACGAATTGCACCATAAAGCATTGAATCATCTTTTATCGCACTCGCATCAACATATTTATTTTGTACCACGTCCACTGCTTCCCAAAATAATGAGAAGTCAGATTTAATGAGCGATCGTGGATCTGAAATTACCACCGAACGTTTATTTCCGTATGTATATCCGACAAATCCAGATGCTCCGATGATGATCAGAATAAGAAATGCACCAAGCGCAATTCTCCATTTATTGTTCCACATAATATATATGCCTAATTAAATCAGAATTTTGCATTGCACGCAAAAACTGTTTTTATTTTATCCCAATTTTGTGTATTCGGGACCATGCGGAAACAACTCCGATTCAAAGAGTGTGAGTTTATTGGGGTGAAACGAACTGGAAAGTGGTGTGAAAATAGATTCAAGTCGATCGCGCGTTTTTGGATTAAATCGTGCAAGTGTTATATGTCCATTAAACTGTGCGGCAAAACTGCCTCGTTCCCACTGTATGCCATTTCTATAAAGATTTGCTTCGAGAGAAAGTTTCACAAATTCAAGTTCTTTTGATGTTTCTCGTGCGAGCGAAAGCCACACCATACGTTTTTCATATGATGGCGGACCATAATCAATTGCTTGAGTCGAAATATATAACGATTCGGGAATTGTGGTTCCCTTCATTGCGTCCAAGATGCCCGGAATTACTTCTTCATTCTGTTCGCCCAAAAAAGAAACAGTTATATGGAGGTTTTCCTTCTTCACTACGCGTGCTTCAAGTGGCATTTTTTTCACAAGAGAAACCATCGCCACATCAATAGAGTCCAGTGTCGTTTGAGGAAGTTCGATAGCTACGAACAACCTTTTCATATGCTCAATAATAGCATAGAATAATGCAAATGCCTCTCGATCCAAACTATTTAGAGCATCTGAAGGAACGAGGCAAAGAAAGTCATGTATACAAGAGCTTTCAGCTCACAGGACTTGAAGTTGCCGATATGCTTGGTGATAGAGAACACAAAGCGTTGTATATTAAGCTTGCAAAGCAATATACTTCAATGCAATTGATGTCAGTTGCTCGGCGCATTTCGGATATGAAAGGTATTAACAATAAAGGTGCATATTTTATGAAGGTGTTCTTCTCTGAATATGGAAAAGAGAAGAAAAAAATATCAAAAAAAATTAGTAGTGATGGAGACAAAGCCAATCGTAACAATAGAAGAAAAGAAGGGTGAAACGTTTTTAAGAAAGAAAACGATTCCTTTTGATTTTTCAAAGCACGAAGAAAAAGAACTTCGCGAACTTATTAAGGTTATGCGCGTGACAATGAAACGCGCGAATGGTGTGGGACTTTCTGCAAATCAAATTGGACTTTCAGAACGCTTTTTTGTCGCTGAGGCTCCCGACGCTCAAGGTAAATCAAAATTTTATGCAATTTTTAATCCAGTGATTACCAAACGATCAGACGATGTTTCCGTGGTTGAGGAGGGATGTTTGAGTGTTCCTGAAACATGGGGACCAACTCCCCGCTCGTATCGCGTGACTCTTGAAGGACAGGATATAAAAGGCAAAAAGATTAAAATAAAAGCGTGGGGACTTCTTGCGCGCATTTTTCAACACGAAACTGACCATCTTGATGGTGCATTATTCCTTGATCGTGCAAAAAGTGTTCGCAGTATAAAACCAAAAAAATAATGAAATATATTTTCTTTGGAACTCCAGAATTTGCTCGCCTCGTGCTCGAGCGTCTTATTAAGACAGGACACATTCCTGCTATTGTTGTTTGCAATCCTGATAGACCAGTAGGAAGAAAAAAAATAATCACTCCCCCATCAGTAAAACAATATATACAAAGTTTAAATCCAGAAATTCGTGATTCAATTCAAGTTTTGCAACCAGAAAAATTAAGCGAAATCGAAGTGATCCTCAAAAGTGCGAATCCCGACTTATTTGTTGTTGCTGCATACGGAAAAATTATTTCTCAATCGATTCTTGATATTCCAAAATATGGAACTGTTGGCGTTCATCCATCGCTACTTCCGAAACTTCGTGGGTCATCCCCTATTCAATCAGCAATTTTAGAGGGTGTGCCAGAAACTGGTGTTTCACTTTTTTTTGTTGATAAAGATGTTGATCATGGTCCTGTTATTGAACAAAAAATATTGAAAGGATTTGATTTAAATACTATTACATTTTTGGAACTTCATGATGTTCTTGGGAGTTTTGGTGGTGCAACGCTTTCAGAAATTATTGCAGGACTTATGCGAGGTGAGAAAAAAGGAACAGAACAAAATCATAACGAGGCAACATTTACCAAAAAATTTACTACACAAGATGGATTTGTTGATCACGATGATTTGCAGCTTGCTATGCAGGGCGAAAAAGATCGCGCTATCAAGATCGATCGAATGATTCGAGCACTTAACCCTGAACCAGGGGTTTATACAACAGCTGCAGGAAAACGAATGAAACTATTGAAATCAAAATTAGTAGATGGTGGACTCAAGCTTATGAGGGTTCAAATGGAGGGTGGAGTTCCTCAAGATTTGACATATTAATAAAATTATTATATTATTATTTCGATATATAAATCGCCTTCTTTAGAGAGTTGAATTAGTATCTCACTTATTATGAATAGAAATGAAAAAGGGTTTCATGGGTTTGGCATTGCGCCAGGCATCATGGAAGTGCTTGCACGGATGAATTTTATTACTCCGACACCTATACAAGAGCAAGCAATCCCCCCTGCACTTCAGGGAAAGGATGTTATGGGTATTGCTCAAACGGGAACAGGAAAAACGCTTGCGTTTGGAATTCCTATTTTACAGCGTGCTCTTCAAAATAAAGGGAATGCGCTTATTGTTGCGCCAACGCGCGAATTAGCACTTCAAATTGATGAGGCAATTTCTGCAATTGGCCGCGGACTTGGTGTTCGCACAGCAGTTTTAATTGGTGGCGAACCGATGGGAAAACAATTACGCCAACTTTCACGTGGTCCGCAGATCATTGTGGGAACCCCAGGAAGAATTGTTGATCACCTTGAACAGAAAACAGTGAATTTTAATAGCACAAAAATTTTTGTGCTTGATGAGGCAGACCGTATGCTTGATATGGGTTTTGCACCACAATTAAAACGTATTCATTCATTTCTTCCTAAAGAACGACAAACGATGTTGTTTTCTGCAACGATGCCAGAGTCGGTGTTATCAATGGCGCGTACGTATTGTTCTCTCCCTATTCGTGTTGAAGTTGCTCCACAGGGAAGCACCGCAAAGGATGTTTCACAGGAAGTATTTTTTGTGCAGCACGAAGACAAGCCACGTTTGTTAGAAAAAATCTTACAAGAGTATCAAGGATCTGTATTAGTATTTTCTCGCACAAAATATGGCGCAAAACGAATTGCACTTATGGCGCGCGAGTTTGGAAATCCAGCAACTGAGATACATTCCAACCGATCACTCAATCAGCGAAAAGAAGCACTTCAAGGATTTAAAACAGGATTATATCGAGTGCTTGTTGCAACTGATATCGCAGCACGTGGCATTGATGTAAAAAATATTGAACTCGTTATTAATTATGATCTTCCTGAAAATGCAGAAGATTATGTACACCGCATTGGACGAACCGGACGCGCAGGCAGTGTTGGGCGGGCAATTTCGTTTGCGCGACCAGATGAAAAAAGAGATGTTCGTGTTATCGAACAACTTATTTCGAAAGAACTTCCTGTATCAAAACTTCCTGAACTTCCTCCACATCATCGATTACATACTATTAAAGAGTCTCCAGAACCACGAAGGGAATTTCGTGGCCGATCACCGCGTTCTTCATTTGGTTCCTCGTCACGACCCCGATCATCATTTTCTAGTGCACGACCAAGTTCGTCCGGAAGACCAAGTTTTGGTACTCGATCAAGATTTAGTGGAAAAACAAGTTCATCAAGAGGTCCATCAAATGACCGCCCTCGATATGCGAGTGCGCGACCTGAATCAGCTTCTCGAAGCAGAGTAAAAGAGACAGGTTCGCGAGTGCGAAAAAGATTCCGCCCTTAATATATTTTTATAACTCGACAATCGAATCAACGAGAACAGAATTCTCGCTGATTTTTTTCCCAATAACTTTAACGCGCCCCCCTTGTTTAAACGAAGGCACACAACGATCAGTGTCGGCACATCGCCAATTTGAAAAATCGAGAATAACCGAAAGCGCTGGTTTTCCTGGTTCTTCATATACAAGAACCCATTCGTCATTTTTTTCTACCACATTTCCCTCTTTTTCAAATGAAGTTACAACTTCTTGTTTTGGTATGTCTCCGCAGGCAATATTTGTTATCTTCCAAAGAGAATTTTCTTTAACTAGAGAAACTTTTATATCCTTTACAATTGCTTCAAATGTTTCTCGGACGCTTACTTCCGCCGTTTGTTCTTCGTTTACTATTGGAAATACCTCAACACTACTTGGCATATCTTGAGAGCAGACAATTGGATCGTATCCACCACTCGAAATGGAAGAAACAATAGAATTAATATTTTTTATTGCGGTCTCTGAAAGAATATCCGCGTGCATATATGAGTCATCAGAAAGAGAATATTTTCCATTTATCCAATCAGTATAAAATTGAGAGACGGCTCGATCCGAGCTTTTTACTGTAGTATTTGTCGCGATAATAATAAGTAATACTCCGATTACTACAATTGCGAATATAGAGATAATTATTCCCTTTTTCATATGTTCAGTATACTCGGATATTATAAAAAAATAATTGACGCATTACTCGAAAAAATGTATTGTTATTTTGCTATTTTATAACTAAATTGAGGTCTATTATGGACGAGAAAAAACTTCGCGAAAGACTACTTTCAAAAGAGTTCATGCTTCAAAAAGCATTCGAATTTTTAGGATTTCATCACAGCGAAAACCAAATTGGATCATTTTATATTTCTAAAGAAATAGAGAATGAAATAGAAGAAGCAGGTTTTTCTTTTCAGCAAAAATTTAATCGGAATGAACGATTTATTTGGCACCCGTCTGGCGAACAGTGGGAAGTTGCGTCTGATCGAATGATTTCACTTACTGTAAAACTTGTTCCGCAACCATTGGGAATTAAAACCATCCCGATTGTCTGGTTTTCAGAAACCAAAGAAAGCACCCAGCTCGCACGAATCATTCTTAAAAATGGCTCAAGGGTACCAAACCGCGGATTAGCAGAATCATTAAAAATTATTGAAGATGAGCATGTTTATCTTCCACTTACCTATGAAAAGCTAGTTCCTGGTGCTAATTCGTTGCGATGGATTTTCAAATCGCTGTTCTTGCAGGGAAATGAAATTGTTTCTGGTATTGCAGATTCTTCTGCGTCGCCTTTCAAGGGTCCGCTTGATCCAAATCAGGAGGATGCCCAATTTCTATTTGTTCAAACAGAAGATAACCTTCCTATTCTAAAAATCTGGAAAAACCAATTCAGAACATTTTATGACCGGTTACAGATTTTTAACAATGTAACACTTTCATAAACAAAACCCCCTTTCGGGGGTTTCTTTTTACTGCTGGATTGGTTGAAGTTCTTGTTGCGGTGCTTGTTGTTGTATGTTTACGTTATTTTTGTATCCATATCCATATCCGCCCCACTGATTTTGTCCTCCAAACATTCCTCCGCGCTGCATCATTGGCATATTATATCCACGATAGGAGTCGCGGTTATGTCGTCCAAATTCTCTTCCATTTTCAATTGATCCTTTTAGTTCTCCAATTTTCACTCCTCCCATAAATACTACCCAGAGAATAAGAAGACCAAGAATCCAACGGAATATACGACATCCCCTATGCATACCATGTGCGTTACAGACCATCTTTCCTCCCTTGCAGAAAAGGCAGGAAGACTCTGCATTATTTTTGTTTTCCTCGTTCATATACTCATAATACGTAGTGGATTATCAAAATATTACCTTCGGGATCGGTCTTGACTACTTGATTCCATTTTATATACTAACAGCAGATCTTTCATTGAATTGGATCAAATATTGACGGTGATTTCCTTGATCACAATTCGACCAATAGTCTTATATATTGCAGTTCCTCAAGTCCAAGGATCAGTGAAGTTTTCGGAATTAACTGATTTACTGTTGGCAGCGAAGAAAGAAAATATCGATTCCCAGAACGTTGAGTTAAGGTAGGTCCGAACCGAAATGGGAAGAGTCGCCACCGTTCCGCATATTTATTGGAACGAAAACCGGAGCATCTTGCTCCCGTGACTAAACGCAATGAAAGATGCCCCGCACCAATGTGCGGGGATATTTTTTTATACAACTTTTAAATTTTTGGTTTTTTGATAACTTGTACCACTTTTCCGTTAATCATATAGTTGTCGTTTTCGTGAATATAAATTGGTGGAAAATCTTGAGTTGAATCAGAAATAAGAATGATCTGTTTATTTTCTTCGTCACGATAGAAACGTTTTACGTTTGCAAGACCATCAATAATGGAAAGCACAATGTCGCCATTTTTAGGATTGCGATCAGTTGTGTCTACGATAATATAATCACCATCTTCAATGCGTTTCTTATCAATAGTGGCACGGTTCATACTTGGACCCTTCACACGAATTGCAAAGAGAACGTGTGAGGTTGGACGAGGGCGAACCAATGATTCAGAGATGCGAAGAAAGCCATCAATATTCCCTTCTGCAATTGCGGTTGCAGGACCTGCACTTGCGTATCCAATTATAGGAATCATCAAAAGTCCACCAGTCTTTCTTTTTGAATTTGTGCTCCATTCTTTTCTGGTGCTTTTCACAATGCCTTTTAATTTATCAATACGAAGCAAGCCACGTTTTTCAAGCTGACCCATGTGGTGCTTTATTTTTTGTGGGGACGATTCACCAATGAACTTTCCTATTTCTCGCAATGAATATGCTGAGAGGTTTTTTTCTTCGGCGAGTTGTAATAATTTTTCTTGTATGGTGTGCATATGTGTTTCTTATGGAATTATACCATACTCGCGTAAATCTTGACACTGTGGACAACTCCGCCCTCGAAAATAGGTGTTTCTTTGAGCCCGCTCCATATTCCAACAGGCAGACCTGCTGGAATATAGGCCGCTTGGCCAAGTCTTAGTCTCAAAGAAACACCTATCTTCTCGTTCTTATGCGACGAAGATGGTATTCCAACATACATATCATAAGTGGATCCTTCCGTATTAGGGATGATTGATATGGTGCTCCAACAGGCTCAGAAAAGAATGAGATTCTTTCGTGTTGAGGCACTAACTAAAAAGGAAAAATGCGGCGATGGTGGCGCCTATCCAGCTTGTTGCGGATATTACTCCACTTAGAAGAAGTTTTGCCTTCTCCCCTTTTTGGAGTGAGGCAAATGATTTTGTTTTTGCAATGTGGGAAAGCTTTCCAATCACAAATCCGTTTCCTAAAAGGAGTGCTACAAAAATCATTTTTATAATAAAGGCAGGATTTTTCAAAAGAAAATCACGTGCGGGATAAAAGAGGAAAAATCCTGTTACTATAAGAAGCACAAGACCAATCCATGTTAATTGGTGAAGTAATTCAAGACGAGAAGGATTGAGTGTTTCTTTTTTTCCCCTAAACCACAAAAAACCATCATGATCTGCAACTACAATAACGCATCCTGAAAATATCAATGAAAGGATGTGAGCTATAAACATATTACTGTGTAACAAGTGTTCCAATCTTCATCGTCTCAAGTGTTTGTTCCATCTTCTCTTGTCCTCCATGTTTTTTTACAAATGTATCAGTATTATCAGTTCCACATCCTGTAAGAATCGGTTTCGTTCCCCCTGGGTGTTTTGGGATGAATGCAGTTACATCATACACGTTTCCTCTGATAATTGTGTAGCAACTTGTTTCTGAATTATGTGTAGCAACCTCTGCTGCGGTAAATGATTTTAAATCTGTTTTTACTGATGATGAAGCAATTTTGCCTTTCACGTCGGTTGTTGAAGACGCGTTAGTGTTCGCGGGTGGTGCATACGTTGGTTCTGCACTGGAGAAGTAATAAAGCGCTCCCCCTCCGATAATTACCGCAATAATAATTCCAAAAATTGTTTTATTCATATCTATATATTATACACAGCAAATTGGTTTTTTCTTTTCCATTTTGTTGACTTATTTCTCATTTAATAGTATTATATTTTTAGAAAAAACGTATAGATTTCTATACGAATTTAAAACTAAATAGGAGAAAATCGTATGAAAGCGATTGTTCAAAAATTAGTTCCAGGAAAGCATGGGTCGTATGCAGTTGCATTAAGTGACTCTCTGTCTGGATCAATTACCTTTTCATTGAAAGATGCTTGGAAAGAGCAGCAACTTCCCGTAGAGGGGTCTGCAGTCTTTCTTGAAGATGTTCAAGCAAAACGTGCTGGATGGCGCGCAACGTCTGCAAGGTTTTTTAGACCCGACGACGAAAAAAGAGCAAAGAGCAAAGACGGCATATATTTTATTGTGCCTTCGGGAATGCAATTTCCATTTGATTTTGTTGGATCGCAGATTGTTAATGAATTACGAAAAAGAAATTGGAATGTTCCTGGCATTAATGTTGAATTTGATGTATGGGGAACTGGAGCTGGAAAATGTCGCCGAGTAAGCTACATTTCTGGTGACGATTTCCGTATATATTATGGTTTGCGCACTGAGCGAAGTATGACTGGTAGGAAAATGATCACATCGCCAACAAACATAGTAATTCCCTATCTTGATCTTCGTGTGTATGAAGATGAGAGCGGTCCGACATTATATACATATGTAGGAAAAGATTGGGAAGCCGATAAGAAGAAGTTTATTAATGGCATAAAAGTTCACAGTAAGATGGATCGCAAACCACGAACTTATTTGCATTATTCCGGCGGTTGGAAACGACCAGACGAAAAAGGTTTTCAATATACACGTGAAAGTTTGCGCTCACCATATTTGGTTCATGATAATGATTTGGGACGCGAATATGATCCACAAGGAAGCGAACCGCGATTTTTCAGAACAGAAAAAATATTTACACGAGTTACTAAATGGCTCGAAGAAAATATTCTTTCAAAAATTCTTGAAATACCAGTTGCAGAAGTGATTGAGGACATATTTGTTCCAGAACCTGTTATTCCATTTCCTAATATTTCACTTAATCTTTTTACTTTCTGTTCGTGTGAATCAGCTGAGAGAATAAAAAAAGGAAAGGAGAATTCTTTTGAATTGAAAGAGTCGGAACGATATGCACTTACACAAAATCTTCGCCTTGTTGAATGGGGAGTTCCTGATGATGGCACATTCTCAAAAATGGCATATGACGGATTTCAGTGGGTTGGTATGCAGGCTGAACCAATTAATCCTCAAAAACCAATGAAGGAATTTGAAATTCCGGGTTATTATCAAGGAACCTTTGATTATTTTGTATTACAAATGAAGCCAAATCGCGCAAATGAGGTATATGTTGTCGACTATGGAAGAGGCGCTGAATATCGTGATGAAATATTTCGGCAAAATCCAAAAAAAGATACGTTAACCAATGGAGAGTACCATGAATTAAAACGCGTGATTGCACGCACCATGATTCCAATTACTGAATATAAATTCAACTATATCAAACCAACAATCGTAATACGTCGCGAAATTGATCTCGATGAAGTCGAAATCATAAGTGGTCCGCATTCGCGATATTAAAAATCCCCGCCTAACGGCGGGATTTATTTTGACACAAAGACTCTATTCGGGTATAGAGAAGGTAGATATTAAATAACTTAATGGAGGAATTATGGACTTTACCATACGGTATGAACCTAGTTTTAGGTTGGTTACCAATCCCGTCGAGGTTGGAAAGAAAAAACGACGGATAACACTTTCGATTAAAGATGATCATTGGTATCCAGATAATGCGGTTATGACATTTCTTTTTACGCAATTTGGAACCATGCACATCATCAGTGGGTTTCTGCCTAAAAAAATTACCACTGAAAATTTCGAGATTGCCAAACCAATTCAGGAATGGATTGGAAAGATGTACAAATCAGCAGGGAAAGAGCCGCCAACGTTTGATGCAATAAATTCAAGTCGTTTTGGTAGATGGATTATGCCGCCGCTCGTTAAGGCCCAACTTTTAGAGAATCATGTTATTGTCCCCTTCTCTGGCGGAAAAGATGGTGCATTTCATACAGTTGTTTCGCAAAAAAATGATTGGAATCCGCATCTTGTACATATTCAAAATCTCAATCCAGCGGTTTGTTCTGAAGAGAAAAAATACGCAGTGCGAGTTGCGCGGAAATTTAAGCAACCACTTGAAATGATTCATCTTACGAATAGTGTTCCCGCGAATGGTTTTGCGACAATGCGAAGCCGAGATATGTTTCTTGTTGCGTTAATGATTCCTTTCGCATA
>Ga0265297_10007806_pt1 | contig 14618 bp, 19 predicted proteins | sample Munlanlwell13791_FD_192502 | JGI IMG/M metagenome (GOLD analysis project Ga0265297, IMG submission 192502) | Leachate microbial communities from a municipal landfill in Southern Ontario, Canada - Leachate well 137-91 | ecosystem: Engineered > Solid waste > Landfill > Unclassified | place... | reverse complement strand
TTTATGGTATCGACGTTGTAGTATGATACGGCCACGTTCAGATCACGATCGTCAATGTCAACGAAAACCGGTACCAGGCCATTATTCACCAGTACATTCGCGCAGGCTGCAAAAGTGAATGATGGTACAATGACTTTGTCCCCCGGGGAGAGGTGTTGTTTCAGGATCAGCGTCTTGAAGATCAGGTCCAGTGCCGATGTGCCGCTGTTCACCGCTACGGCGAACTTGGTACCGATGTAGTCTGCGAACTCGGCCTCGAACTGCTCCGTCTGTTCCCCCGCAGTCAGGTCGCTACCCTTGAGCACCGTAACAGCGGCGTCTATATCCTGCTGTGTGAGCGGTGGACGTAAAAAGGGAATTTCCATTGTTGGGGGCATACTTACCTCGCGTGCTCGTCCAAGAAGTCCCTGAACGGTTTGCAGATGATGTCCTCACTGTAAACACTGCCCCCTTCGGTACAGTTGATGAACTGGCAGCCGAAGTGTTTCTTATATGCCTTCGCCATGTTGAAGGTCGACTCCCTGAAGACCGCGTACACGAAGTCGAAATAACAGTCGGTGCCAAAGGCCGGGTGATGACAGTCCTCGTAACACTTGCTGATCATGTCCTGGGCATCCTTGTACGCAGTGCCGACCGAGTTCAGGTAGGCGTGGTAATACATCGTCTGATCCTTCGGCAGGTCTATAGGATATGCCAGGTCAAGACCGACGAATGCCACTTCCTTGCACCCAAGATATCCCATCAGGGGGTAGAGCGCGGAGCCATTGTTCCCACCAGTGTCCATCTCGGTGTAATCGGGGTACATGAAACTGATCAGCGAGTCGACGTTGGGTAATAGGTTCTCGGGCACGGGAGATCGGAAAAAGTAGACCTTCTTGCCGGTCCATTTGGCGATCGTGTTCGGGTGCACGCCCATGCAGGTGACGAACGTGATGTCGTCAGCGTGCTGCCGTATGATGTCGTGATCGAAAAACGCCGGGATCTTTTCCCCGTTACCGTCGACGACCTCCACAAGGTCCGGGACGATGCCTGCATCCAGCAGCGCCTTGAGCGAGTGCGCGGTTGTTATGATCGGGCAGTCGATCTTATCCCGATACTGTTTCAGCAGTTCAAGATGCCCTTTCCGGGCAACCGAGGGTCCGGCAGCAACGGCAATAGCTGACTTACCCCCATATCCGCACAGGTTTTTCAGGACCGAGATGTCAGCTGGTGGATCCGGACGCATCATGTTCTTTGCGGTATTCGTGACCCAGAGTGTGATCAGGCCCATGCAGGTGTTATGATCCAGCACGAGGCCCTTATCAAGAGTCCTGGGAGCCAGGAACATGTATCGCAGACCGTTACGGTACAGCATCAGGCACTTGAAAAAATCGTTCCAGGACAGCTTGAATTCCTTGCGGAGATCGTTGACGGCATTGAATGCCTTGTCCTCAACCCACGATATCGGCCGTTTACGGCCCGAGGGGTTCTCTTCTTCATCGGTCCCCATAACCTTGTGAATGTCGATTGCCATACGAAAGTATATACTGTGGATACGAGTATATACTCATTTCGTTTGGGATTTTACCATGTTGTATTGCCATCAGATTTACACGTGCACGCATCCCTAACCGTAAATCAATTTAATAACGTATTTACCAGAGCGGGAATAAATCAGAAGTTTGCAAAAACGGTGTCTCGTTTGAATTAACCCGGGGCAGAAGGGAACCCCGGGGGAGAGGGAAAACGAGGCATGGAGTTGTCGGAACATGCCTCTGAATGAACTATTAAGCACTATCCGAGATAAACTTTATCATAATATACCGGAAGATCAGATCATATCTGATGTACGTGCTTATGCTGAGGCGCACGGGCACCCGAATATACCAGAACATCGACTAAAAAGCCTTATTTTCTTTGCAGCAACCTCTTCGGAGTCGTCTCCTGAACAACCATTGACAGATTCGATCTCGGATCTCGAGCCGGATCCTGAGCCGGGCACGTGTGCGTATCCCCCGGCCCCGACCACGGTCCTTGAATACACTCCCGACGCCCCTGTCCTCGATGAGAACGCACAGAAGCGGGCTGCCGACCCTGCGTGGAGGGATGCGATAACGCGGGGTGAGTTCGACACCAAGATGTTCGACTGGAGTGAGTTCGGTGTCGCAAACCGCCTCCATTCCCTTGTTTATAGGACGGTGATCTACGTCAATGAATTCAGGCCACCGTGGTTTTGCTGGAATGGCAAGTACTGGGAACGCGGCGAGCATCACCTCATGAGGATTTATGCGCGCATGCTTGATGATCTCGAAGAGGAAGCTGAGCACATGGAGGACAACTTTAAGGAGGCGCGCCTTAAGGCTGTCCGGAAATACCGTACCCATGCAAAGGTTCAGGCCGTCCTTGGCCTCCTCAAAAACTATCCGGACATCACCTGCGACAATAGCGATCTCGATACCGATCCCATCCTGTTGAACCTGCCAAACGGCACCTATGACCTGCACGCTGACCGTCTCGGCCCCCACTACGGGTACAATTATATCACGCGGATAGCCGAGACGGCATACTGCAGCACTGCGGGCTGCCCACACTTCATGCAGTTCCTGGAAGAGGTGTTACCGGATCCCGAGGTCCGCGGGTTCCTACAGCAATACATGGGATACTGCCTGACCGGCCGTGTTGACATCCACTCGATCCTGTTCCTGGTAGGGAAGGGGGCGAACGGTAAGAGCGTCTTCCTGAGCGTGATGCGTCACATCTTCGGCCCCTATGCCAAGTACGCGAACCCGGATATCCTCCTGGAGGGATCGAGTAACAGCTCGAAGGATTTCCAGAAGGCCGAGCTCAAGGGTGCCCGCCTTATCCTGTGCGAGGAGCTGGCCGAGGACGCCAGGATGAACGAGGCGGTTCTGAAGGCTCTCACGGCCGGTACGCCGCGGAAATGCGCCTTTAAATTCAAAGACTATTTTGAATATATCCCGACCGACCATTGGGTTGTCGCCACGAATTACCTTCCAATCATCCGGGGGATGGATGCGGCAATACGAAGACGGGTTTTCATTATCCCCTTCAGCGTGACGATCCCGGAGGCCCGCAGGGACCCCCATCTAACGGACCGGCTCAATGCGGAGGCCCCGGGGATCCTGCAGTGGCTCGTGCAGGGATATCGCACCTTCCGTACCAATGGCGGCCTGACAACACCGGCCGCGGTGATTGAGGCCATCGAGGACTACAAGATCGAGTCCGATCCACTGAATTGGTTCTTCGAGGGGTATGTTGAGCTCGTTCCTAATAATCCAGAAGCGCTCATAGCGATCGCAGATCTTTTTTCCTACTACATTCAGTGCGGGGAGGATGCCGGAATTCCCCGGAAAGGGTTGCTGAACATGCGATCTTTCTCCAGGAGCATTTTTGCACGGCCGGGCGTCGGGAAAGGGCGGAACGGGAAGATGCGATATTTCCAAGGTATAAAGAAGACGTTTAACCTCCCTCAGCAGCAGAGATACATTCACTAAGTTTTTTCCGGCCGGGATCCTGAGGATCCCGATCAAAGGATCGGGTAATTCTGAGTATTTCGATCGGGGATCCTGATCAACCTACGTGGCGTTGAAGTTGTGACTGAGCGTGACTGAGGAATGACCGGACTCAGTCATTGCTGTTTCTAAGGGTTTCGCACCCGGATTTCGGAAAGCAATTTATATAAAATTCTTTTATGAGGCTGTGACCGGATGACCGGACTTTTCTATTATTAGTAAAAGTAATTCATAAAAAAATACTTAATGTAATAGAAATCTTCTGTCATTCAGTCACAAGAAAGAAATATAAATAATATACAAATCGCAATCTGAAAAATAAGGTCAAATCATCATATATAATAAATGACTCATAAAATGACATAGTTGTGACCGAAGTGACGCAATCAAAGAAAAATATAATTATAGTTGATATATGGTACGTACCTGACAACCCCATATAATAAAAGGAGAAAAGTTAAGGGATTATAGTTTATCAACAAGGCGCTGCAACACGGCCGTCATGTTCCTGGTGTTGGTATTCAGGTCGTGCAGCTCGGAGGTCGTTCTCTCAAGGACCGCAGCGGGCTCGGAGATGCGCTTCGAGAGGGTGTCCAGCCGGTCCAGCACCGGTGCCAATACGGTCCCGTCGACCAGTTCCTTCCTGAACTGCAGCAGGTCGAGGGGAGATACCGGGGCGCCCATCACTCACCTTTTTTCTTGAGAAGTTCTTCGATGCGCCCGAGCCGGGTGTCGATCTTGTCAAGCCTGCCGGTAACCTCGTTGAATTTCGCGTCAAACACGGGTTTGAGGGTATTGATGGCATCTTCTACGAATTTCGGTAACACGATCACACCGCCGTCACTTGCATGATTTTCTCAAATATCAGCACCAGGTTCTCGAAGTGCAGCGCCCCGCCCTGCATCCCCGGGGGCGGGGTCATACTGATCGTGTCGTCGCAGAAAACACCATTGTAGATGAGCGTCTTTGCGGCAACGGGGTTGTCGGCGTTGATGATGCGCCAGAAAATATCCTTCGGGATCGCAACAATGACAGTTGGTTTGTCGGATGCCAGCATCGGGACAATTTTCCCATCCTTGAGCATAAACCCGGTCCGCACCCCCGCGTCAGTTATTCGTATTCCCATGCTCCGGTTATCCCGGTAGCTCTTGGCGATGTCACCCAGAATACCGGTGTCATTTGCAACCTGGATAAACAGGTTGATAACTTCACGTATATCTTCATCCTTGACAGTCACTCTGAACACCCATCCTTGCCATTGTCGACAATACCAAGGAACTCTGCGAGTATATCAACCGGCGGTTTATAATCGGCGATAGCCTCGTCGTTTGTCAACGTCCCGGCCCGGTAAGGGATACGTCCGATCACCGGTACGCCCAGCTCCTCCTGGAAATCGATCCCATCGTCAAACAGCGGCATCGTCCCATCTGCGGTCTGCATGTACCGCATGTTCTCGATCAGCCCGATCACCGGTACGTTGAACCGCTCGGATCGCAACAGCGAGACAACCCTGCGGGCATCGACAAGGCTCTCATTTTTGCCCGTGATGACGATGATGGCGCCGGAAACGTCCTGGGCGTATTTCAGCACCGCCATGATCTCATCTCCGGTCCCGGGGGGGCAATCATACAACATAACATCGGGGTCGTTCCACCTCACTTTGAACAGCAGCTCGCGGATCAGCTCCATCCTGCGGTCACCGGACCACGAGCATGCAACGTCCGGGGGGATCAGGAACGATGGGCTGAACACCTCAAGGAGAGCCCCGCGCTGCTTCGGGTAGAAGAAATCTTCATCCACGTGCACACCATACGGCTCAACCCCTACCATGTGTGCAAGGTTCGGCCCGGTGATGTCGAGATCCAGCAGCGCGACCTTGACCCGGTACTCGAGGGCCAGGACACCCCCGAGCATCGCGGTCGTTGTGGTCTTCCCGGTGCCACCTTTCCCGGATGCAACGAGTACTTTCTTCATGATCCGCTCCCCTCTGCCTTGGGAGCGGTCCGATCCGCCCTCTCACGCCACCGTTTCTTCTGTGACTCCACTTCGTCATCGGTGGGTTCGTGTGACGACGCAGGTTCGGAAAGCGTCCGGGTATACGTGCCGGGAACAACCCCGTCCTGCTGCTCCACCTGCCGGATAAGTAGGAGTGCGTTCACCCTCATCTGTGTTTTCTGCATCTCGATGAGCGGGTCCATTACCTTAAGCACAAGGGCCTCTGCACGGTCACCGGCCTTGTTGACCGTGTCGTGCTGCAGGGTCATCTTTGTTTTCTCAATGGGCTCCTCGGGACCCCCGCTGTCACGGTACTTCCGATCACCGCGCTCTATCTGGTTCAAGCGATCCAGAAGTGTGCGCAACTCAGTGTCGTGCTTCTCATCACGCAACTCCTGTATCTGTTTCTCGAAACCGGCCAGCGTGTCCTGTAATTCCTTTGTCGTGTCCCGGTTCCGCAGCATATCCTGGTCGGTTTTTATCTTGGAAACGACATCGATAAGCCCCTTCATTTGCTCCAGCACACCCTGAATAACGGGATCTTGGACAGGGGGGGCACCCCCAGGGCTCCCGACAACGCCAAGGTCTTTCATCACTGCGACCATCGCAGCCATTTGTTCAATTGCACTGCCGCCCCCACCGCGAGCCGAGCGATGAACGATCCTGCGAGCCACGTTCCCGGACTTGTCCAGGATCTCCTCAATAACGTCCCCACCCTCACTCCCCCGGTCAGTAATAACCCCCTGCTGTGTGGTCGGGGGTACGATGATCACCTGACCGCCCGGGAGCTGCTGCACGGTCCCCCCATAGCTGCCGGTTGCCCCCTGCACGAGTGGCTGCATGAACTGGGGTGGGCCCTGCAGTCCGATAAACTCAGGGGACTGTCCCGGTAGTCCCGCATTCACCCCGGAAAAGGCGCGCTGGATCACCATGTTGAGATGCGCGGCATCGACACCGAATGTCAGGAGCAGGCCGTAAACCCCCTGCGGTGTGCCGTACGCAGGCGTGGTCTGTATGAAATCAGCGATCGCGCGCAACTTTTCAACCCATTTCGGACCCTTATACGGGCCGAGTATTTTCAGGGTATCAATGACATTCTTCGCAAGCTTAGCGGCCGGTCGGAAATCGTCCGGATCCTCGGTGTCGTCAGGCAACGCACCCGGGCTCTTTAACGCAACGGCAGCCTTTACCTCGTCACTGAAGTACTTCTCGACAAGGGGGGCGCTGAGGTCCTTCGTAAGGGCATTTGAATAGCCACACTCGGGACAGATCGCAGCGACAGAGGGCACCTTCGGGTTAAGCACCCGCAGGTTCTCCTTGATGAGGGGCACTTCGGCACCGCACTCGACAGGAACATCCCCCTCTCCCTTCGATTTACGCTTACACAGTATTATCTGTGGTTCGGATTCGTCTGTCATACAATTGACACTGTATTTACATACCATGTAAAAAACGTTTGCAGAACCAGTTTAGATTTTCATGTGGAAATCATGTCAAATGTCAAAATGATGTGGTTCACGTAGTGAAACGGGTCCCCCCCGATACGTACTGTGTGTATCACTCTACGACGGCAAATTTATATTCCTATATCTTGAGACCCCCTCATTAACAAAACAGGAAAATTATGAAAGGAGCATCAGTATGGCTATGAGAGCCTCTGAAAGAGCTAAACTTGAACCCTACGCTTACGTTCTCGATGTTCTCGGTTTCCCGCAGCTCGACCAGGTTATTCCAATGCCTGCAGAGATTATCGAGGAATTGGGTATCGAGAGTCCGGCCGACATCATTCTCCGCATCCGTGAAAATATACGTGCGGGTATGAGAACGGGTTTCAAGAATGCAGTGAAAATGTGAGGAGAAACTATGACGAAAGGCAATTCAAGACTTGCAAATCTTTTCGGGGTCCTTGACGACCTCGGACTGCCCGCGATCGATGAAGTGGTCCCAATGCCCGCTGAGGTTGCCAGTGATCTCGGTCTTCCAACACCGGACAACGTGTTCGGCAACATCAAGGGCGGGATCAGGTCAAAGGCGCAGGGACTGCGCCCGGGGAGGTAAATCATGGCAGACATGCTTCCCGGAATGAACGTCTTCGGGGTCCTGGCACAGGTGCCCCTGGATCTCGCAAACCTTGGGGCCAGGCAGGCCAGCGAGGTAATGAGCGTATTCAACATCGGAATCCAGCGACTGAGTACGGAGCTCGCCGTCCCTCCGGCGCTGCCGGCAATGCAGGGACTACAGGGACTCCCGAGTCTGCCGGCACTCCCGGGCCTTGCACAGCAAGGAACTACCGCACCTGCCGCAGGTGCCAAGGCCGCTGACGTATTCTCCGGCCAGATGATGAGCTTCCCTGTGTCAGCAGCAGGCCCAAGAGTGGTGATCTAAATGGCTGAAGTAAAGACAGACCCGTTTTCAGACAACGAGAATGCGATCTTCAATGAAGAGTGGGATCGCCTGTTCACGACACATTTCCGTGCACGTGAAATTATCGACATCTACCAGGACCACAAGGACGCGATCAAGCTGGCCGCAGAAGTTGCGAAGTACCAGCTCGAAGTCCCCTTTGGCGGCCAGCTCGCCAAGACCAACGAGTTCGGATGGGGCCCAATCCAGCCCAACCAGATCCTCGCTACCAGTGCCGCAACGTACTCGACCGCAACCTGGGAACAGATCCTCGCCACCAGCGATGTCACGACACGATGGAAGGACTGGATCGGTTCTTCAGCCTCCAACCTGAAGATCTCCAAATATGGGACGATCATCTTCATCGGTTTCGCTGATCCGGAGCCGGTGCCGAAGATTGACGCCATCCTGCCGAGGATCAAGGGTATCGACTACCCGATTATCCCTCTCTACGACCAGTTCATCGATTCCGACTACCACGTTGCCGAGCTCGCATCCCCGTGGATCGTTGAAAAGGAGCAGGAGATCTACTTCCAGGAACTTGTCGGCCGTGCCGGCCGCTCACGGCTGCGCCCGCTCGGAGTGTACTTCGCCAAGGGCGACAACATGCGGAGCAAGACGCAGTATGCCCAGGTCTGATGACCTGAGCTGAACCAGTCATCTCCTTAACACAACAGAACCGGAGATACAACATGACAGATGTAAAAAGTATTGAGTCGAGGTTCGTGAAGGAAAACCACCTTCTCGGCCTCGGTTTTCCGGGACAAGGCTACCTGTTCTTCAAATGCAACGGTGTCGAGCCGATCCGGTACAAGTACACCGAGGTGCCAAGCGCCGCAGGGGACGGGGTGATGGTGGCTGACGAGTTCGTTGATGCAGCCCGCCTTAACAGCACCGAGATCGCATCATCGATCGACAACGTCCTGCGTATTACGGATTGTGCGCACATGTATCAGGTCTTCATGGGATGGAGGCCAGGGGCGGTTCGCCAGTACAGTTACTACCCGTATGACACGCCGCGGCGCAATCTCGATGTACGTGCAATCTACTCAAAGAGCCCATTCGGATATGTCGACGGGTTTGAATCCCCGTTCGATTGCCCGTCACCGGATACGGAGCTCTTCATCCCCAAGAACATCGATGTCGGTTTCGCGTGGCACAATCCCACGGACGCAACCGTGACCCTGGAGATCAACCTATTGATCCGCAGGCTCGGTGTCGACCTCGTCAGGGATGCGGACCTCATCGGTCGGATCCTCAGCGGCGCACAACCGTGCCGACTGGTGACTGTTGGCGGTGTCAGCAGTCAGTTCTCGTACCAGGCACCGGATATTTACGACATCGACTTCGTAAAACTTGGTGCGACCAGGGACGACATCACGGCTGCCATCAAATGAGGTGAATCATGACAGTTAGAACAAAAGATCTGAAAACAGTAATGAAGGTCCTGTCCTCCAGCACCTCATATAGTGTTGGGGGCCAGGTTCCTGCAGGAATGAAGCGGTGGATCACGTTCATCCAGATTGACACGGGCTCTGCTGCAGACAAGGTAGCCGCAGGGGCATCACAGCTCGGCGTCTACCTGGCCAGCGTCGGCGTCTCGAACCCGACAAAGGCAAGTATCGTGGCTACCGGGAACCGGAAGATGCTGCTGCATCTGCGGGCAACCCAGATGACAGGCGCACGGCGCCCTCCGCTGCGTGTCCCGCCTATCCCGAACCCGGACGCACCGCTATTCAGCATCGCGGGTGGGAAATGGCTCGGCGTATCGGCAACGAAGACCACTGGCATGTTGAACATGCAGTACTATGACGAGTGAGGTGTGACATGTCAACAAGATGCAGAGACATAAAAACCGTCTCAAAAATTATCTCCTCAAACGTTGCTACGGCAGGCAACATCGGGGGCCAGGTCCCGACCGGAATGAAGCGGTGGGTCACGTTCATGATGATAGACACCGCGCTCATCACCGGCGCCAGCTCCGTCAAGCTCCATTTCGCCAGCGTCGGTGTCTCGAACCCGACGCGGGCCAGCCTGATCGCAACCGGTAACCGCAAACTGTCGGTCGATCTGCGGGCAACCGGACTTCTCATGAAGAACTCCTATGTTGCACCACACGGCGCGCCACCTATGATGCTACCGGTGAAGATCAACCCGGACGCACCGCTGTTCAGCATCGCGGGCGGGAAATGGTTTGGGATCAACGCATCGAACACGACAGCGAACGTGTTCCTGCAGTACTTCGATGAGTGAGGTGAGAAAACATGTCTACCAGAACCAAAGATCTCAAAACAGCGTACAAGGTCGTCACCTCAAAGACCTCCCAGATCAACCTGGGCGGCCAGGTCCCGGTCGGAATGAAGCGGTGGGTCACGTTCCTCTCCGTTGACTCCATCATGAACTCACGTATGAGCTCATTCGGAGCCCACTTCGCCAGCGTAGGTGTCTCAAACCCGACAATCGCCAGTATCGTGGCGACCGGCAACAAGAAGCTTGTCGTTACCGCGGAAGGCACCCAGGCATCACGGACCGACAAACTCCGTCCGATTATGCATCCCCCCGAGGGACCGAACCCGGACGCACCGCTGTTCAGTATCGCAAGTGGAAAGTGGCTCGGAGTAATGGCATCCCTTACAACCGTCGGTGTATTCATGCAGTACTACGACGAGTGAAGGCGCGGAGGCACAATCATGGTCATTGGAAAATTCGACCTGAGGAATGTATCCAAAGTGGTGGGGACTTCCCCCACCGCAGTTGCCTTCGGACTGGAACCGGTACCAACAGGGATGAAGAGGTTCTTCACGTTCCTGGATATCCACAACAAGTATGGCGGAGAACAACGCCTCTGGGTGTGCTCTGCAGCGGCATCGACAACGGCATCGACCGCGGCCCTTGCCAGCGCAACCGCAAAGATGCGCTTCCTCCTGCAGACTGGGGACCATTTACCCATCCCGCCACACGGCCCAACAGACCCAGAGCGCCCCCTGTTCAGTATCGCGGCGGACAAGTATCTCGCGTTCCACACCGACAAGGGTGACGCCTATGTGAATTTCCAATTCTACGATGCTTCGTAGAGACGGAGGCTCAAAGATGAAAGCAGACGTTAAAGGCATATGGTTCAACAACGTGCTGGATCAGCACGGGAAAGAAGACATCCCGCAGGTTGCGGAAGTCAAGCGCGACGCCCTCTCCCGGGCAGACAACATCTATGGCCGGGTGGATGCCGATGTCAGCGATGCAAAGTACCCCTGCTCCCTCGTCATGGACATTATCGTCGATGGCAAGTTCAAGCAGAGATCGGCGACCGACATCAGGATGAACGGCGGAATCAGCCGCATCGAGACGATCCTCGGCCGATACCCGCAGTACGCGGTGCCCAGGAACCCGGGCGATCACCAGGTCCAGGTAAAGACGTACATCCGCAGGTGGGTGAACCTTTACCTCTTCAGTGTTGTGCTGCCGGTTGCAGAACCGATGGACGACCGGACATTCACGGTGAAGATTACCCCTTAAACTCCTCATTTTCTTCCTTTTTTTACACGTAAACTGATTTCAAAAGCATTAAGATCACGGCTGCAGCAGTACCTCCAGTGAAGTTCAAGACAATATGGGCTGATCCGCCATGGAGGTACCGGAAAAAAAGAACGGGCGGCACCTGGAAGTCAGGCGCCGGGCAAAAATACCGCACGATGACCGTCCGGCAGATCAAAGCCCTCCCGGTGGATCAGATCGCTGCAAGGGATGCCCACCTGATTTTATGGACCACTGTACCCTTGCTAAAAAGCGCATACGAGGTGATGGAGGCATGGGGATTCGAGGACAAGACGATATTTTTCTGGGTGAAACTTGATCCTGACCTTAGTGGACGCCTCGGGCTCGGTCATTGGTTTCGTGGAGTCGTCGAGCCTTGCATCATCGGGTCACGTGGCGAGGCGCGTGCATTCCACCTGCAGGTACCGAATATCCTGTTCATGCGTCCCGAGGGGCACTCCAGGAAACCGGCCGCATTCTGGGACCTCATCGAGCCGGTCACCACAGGGCCAAAGATAGAACTCTTTTCACGTGAACCGAGAAATGGGTGGACTTGTCTTGGCAAGGAAATTGATGGCCGGGATATCCGCAGGTCCTTACGGGAGATCATAGAGTGCCCCGCATAGGCTTCATAGTGACTTTCCGGACGTGCTAAGGTTGCCTGTCAATACAAAGACCCCAACAATGTGGCAAAATGGCCGCTATTCCGGTTTCTTGGAAAAAACCGATATCTTTTTGTGGACAGATACTATATTTGTCAATATGGACAAAATTCTGCTGGAAAACTGCAGAATACTCAATGCACGTGAACATCGGTCACTGCTCAAAGCGCTTACTGATGGATACGATATGCAATATGAGGCACAGGTACTTACCGGCATGCGTGATGTTGAATTTAATTTGTTTCTGGACAATCCGGACTGGTTCATCGATGAAGGGCGATGCATCCACCTACCCAAGTCAGCCGTCAAGAAAAAGAAGGTGCGGTTCAAGGAGCGGTACATCTGGCTCTCTGCGTGGGGATTCAATGTCGTCGATAAACTATGCAAGAAGCAACGCAGTAGGAATCCCCTTGAGGCCATGGATCGGCGGGCGTGGGGACCGATGCTGAAGCGTGCTGCAGTGCGTGCAGGTATATCCGATGATGGGATCATGCCGAAGATGACCCGGAAGACGTGGGAATGCTGGCTGGTGATGATGTATCCGAACCTGAAGGCAGAGATATTCATGTCCCAGGGACACACGGAGCTGGTCGCGCTGAGTAATTACCTGATGCTGCCGTTCAATGCACAGGATAAAGAGGAGATGATACCCTTTGTCAGCGGTTGGGATAAAAGGACCGGTATCGGTACCACTTAAAGTTGCGATCAAGGCTGCCCTGAATAAAGCGGCCGTAGAGCGCGAGATTAAACACCGTGGGCCCGGATCGTTAAGAACCGGCGGATCATCAAAAGGATCCCTCGATTCATTTATCCGCTGGCTGCACATCAAAGACTGGCGCCCCCTCCCCGAGATAGACATGAGCGTCGTAGATTACCGGTCAAAACATTTCTGGGACAGTCATTGCAACATTGCACGAGGGCACTGTTGGTTGTGCCGTGCATCGGATTGTAGGAACCGGAAGTCGGAATTTGGGGTGAACCCCCTAGGACGTGTATGAAATGAAGATTAAGAAACTCGTTCACATTATCCTCGATGAAGAAAAACACGAGGATGGAAAGGCCGAAGGAACAATGACCCTCACATTCACCGAGGCAACCATCGAAGAAATATTGCGTTTCAGTCAGGCAGCAGCTAAATTCAGGGACCGATTCGAGGCAAAACTGGTGCCGCATGCTGCAGACACTCACAAGAAGGGCGGCCAGGTCAAATGGGATATCCCCTTCACCTATGCCGGTGATCGCAAGGCGTACCAGAAGTGGTGGAAGATCTGCAAGACCCTCAACATGAAATACCCCGAGGCCCTTGCGGAAATGGAGAGGCGGTCGAAAGAGAAAGCTGCAAAAAGTGACCCAGAACGACAAGATGAACCTGCGGATCCACCAGGGCAACCGGCACAAAAGGAGAGTCCGGTGCAGTACTCTGTTGAGGAACTACAACCGGGCGATCACGGCACGGTGGAAAAACCGGCTGCAGGGCCGCAACCCGCTAACGAAGGGGCAGAGCCATCGCCATCGGGGAACAATTCGCACAAACACCCGGTTGTACGGAAGACGGACATGCGGCAGAAACCCCCCGCCCAGAAAAAACCACATAAACCGAGTAAGCCAGGTAAAAAAGAGCCCATTAAATCGGCATTCGGCTTCACAGAAGGGGATTCCGTCAAAATGATATCGGGTCCTGCAGCAGTCCCGGGTATCGGCACAGTTATAGGTTTCTCAGATAACCCCATGCACATCCGCAAGATCCAGATGAAGTGGTTTAATAATATCCGGTGGTGCAAACCCGACCAACTCGAACTCGTCAAGAGGGAAGAAGAGTGACAACATACGAAGAGATCGTCGGGGAATCACAGGGCATCATCCGGCAGTACAAAAAGCCACTGACACTGCGCCAGCTGTACTACCGTCTTGTTGCCAAGATGGTGATCCCGAATAATCTCAACATGTACAAGCGCCTGTCATCCTGGATGGTCAAGGCCCGTGAAAACGGGGACATCGATCATCGAAGGATTGTTGACCGAGTGCGATACATTGACGGGGAATACCAGTATTACGAGAGCCCCGATACATTCAAAAAGTACTGGATCGACCGGTTCCTTAACGGGTGGAGGGAATACACCCGGAGTATCTGGGAGGGGCAGCAATATTACGTCGAGGTATGGATTGAAAAAGACGCGCTCTTTGACGGAGTATCCGAAGTTGCCGATGAGCACCGGTGTATCACTGCGGTTGCACGCGGGTACAGCAGCTTCTCTTTTGTCAGGGACGCTCTGGACCGTTGGCAGGATCCTCTTGATCTCGGCCGTGAAATCCGGGTAATCTATCTCACTGACTTCGATCCGGCCGGGGAAGACATGGTGCGGGACCTCAAGAGCCGGATCTCGAGGTACAGCAACCTGGATGGCGATGAGATTGTACAGAAAGTGGCCCTCACACTCGACCAGGTTGAGCTGTACAACCTGCCGACCGCCCCGATGAAGACCCGGCAGAACCAGAAAAGGCTTACTGTATTCGC
>Ga0265297_10007805_pt1 | contig 14618 bp, 41 predicted proteins | sample Munlanlwell13791_FD_192502 | JGI IMG/M metagenome (GOLD analysis project Ga0265297, IMG submission 192502) | Leachate microbial communities from a municipal landfill in Southern Ontario, Canada - Leachate well 137-91 | ecosystem: Engineered > Solid waste > Landfill > Unclassified | place... | reverse complement strand
CCCTCTCAATTTAGACCCATTCAAGGGCATTGGTGTTATGCATGTGAGCATTTTGACGGCGTTGATGAAAGCCCTATGAAGAAGCCCTATCCCCCTTATTGCCGTCGATGCTCCTATCTTGAAGAGGAGTTTCATTATGACGAATGAAGAGAAAAAAGCCCATATCGATTATCATATTGATCATCTAGAATTTCAGACCCTAACATCAAGATTACTCTTAGCTCTCGCTAAAAGAGATATCTATCAAGCGGATTTTGAAAATGAGCTGAGGTGTAAGTATGTTCCTTCTGAAAATGAGATGATGTGTCTTATGTCTGTTCCTCCTGAAACGTCTTTTCCTTTAACCACAATTCAACATGCCGCCCAACGCTATCATGCCCCTTTCATCGCGAGTTGGTCTGATCCCCCGCCTTTTTTTGAAACCAATGACTTTCGAGAGCGATTGAATCTCATGCGTATCGATCTTCCGCGAGATCGACGTCGCTATTTCAAATCGGTTTCTAATTGTCGATATGGAATGAAACGAAAGTCAGCAATCAGTTTAATATCTTGTAGACACCCCGCAATGATTCTTAAGGGTATTAATAAAATTGTAAAATGCTGGCAATTTTATCGAGACGGTATTTCATTCGTTCCAAATTATAAATGCGAGAAATGTGAGCTATTTAGCCCCACGCCCTCCTATCAGAAACAAATCGACCAAGGCGAAGTCGTGGTCAAACAAGTGACTATTGACGGAACACCTTTTGAATATATTTTATAATTAAATTTAAATAGCCCTTCATTTTTTATTTTTTTATGGAAGAACACCCCCCACGTAAGATCTGTTATTATTGTGGTCAAGAAGTGACCGAAATTGGCTTTAAGGTGCATCCACAATGTCGCAGTAAAGCGAACTATGAACGCCAAAAAGAGCGATTGAAACGAAATGCCTCAAATACGAGAAAAAGATATACGATAGAAGATCTTTACACATATGCCCATCAACATGGCGGTCAATGTCTTTCCCCCGTATATTTAGGATCTTCATCAATGCATCAATTTCAATGTAAAAACGGTCATCTTTTTGGGTATAGCTGGAACACTATGATCCATTCTCTAAAATGGTGTCCGATTTGTGATTATTGTGAAAAATATGATGTCTCTTATATTTCTTTTCATAATGAAACCTATACTTTTAAATGTCTGCTTCATGGAGAGTTTCAAGTACCCAAACCAACTGGACGAAATATGGTGTTTAAGCGATGCCCTCGATGCCTGCATCATAAAAAATTCACTAAAAAATTAAATACGATTGTTTCTATACCGTTAAGTCGCACGGAAATTGTGTTAAATGCTCCCCCCGTTAAAGATTCTGTGACCGCATGTAAAGTTGTACAATGCGATCCGTCGATTCATTTCTTTGAATCCATCTTCCCCCTATTAAATCAAATATGGCTAAATCGATATGGAATTCCATGCCCTGACCATGATCGCATAACGCGTGCGATCCGTGCAATTAATAAACGCGCCTTTAAAAAAAAGACATTTCCGAGGTATATGAATATCGTGGGAATCGCGATATATTGTGCTTCAAGTCGCCATATTGCCCAAGAAGAGATATGTGCGATTACAAATATTACTTCGGCAACCATGCGTAAATGGATGCAACTCTTAAAAATTCGTTCCCCTGAATCTGTTTTATATCATGACCCCCAGATATTACAACCAAACCTTGAAAAAAATGCCTTAAGACGATATTTACGAGATCTGGATTTTTATGATTTAATTGATCATGTCCTTAAGTATATTAAAGATAATCAATTACAAACCCCTGCTCATTTATTTGCAAAATTTCAAGTTATGCTTTCTCCCCATTCTCCAAAATACCCGCTTCCAGAAAATAAACTCGTCTATTATGCGACAATTAGATATAATATAAGTGGGGGCGGTCTGGGAACATACGTCTTTTGTGTAAATGAATTAGGCTATTTATCAGTAATTCATACTACCGGTGAAGTCCAATTTCGAGAACATATTACAAAAATACCTTCTTATATGCGGAATATGATGATCTATTTTTTAACCCATCCCCCTATAAATGTATAAGTGATTGTGATGAAATTTCTTAATAAAGATCAAACAATAGCCCGCCTTGAAGATTGGGAATTGCGACTCTATTGCCGTGAATTTGGCGACCTTGTCCCAATATCCGCGTTTCAATGCGATATAGAAGAAGGGTTTTATTATTTAGACCACCTCATGATTTTTTTGGAATCCTTTCTGCCTCTTTATGACTATGTGACCGATTTTAGTCTTCAAAACCTCTGGAATTACGCCTTTCGTTTTGAGAAAAGCCACGAAAAAGACCCATGCCCACTTATTCTACAATATGAAGGGTTTTCCTATATAATAATACCCTATGTTGAAATACCCTTTTTTGAGGAATCGATAGATTTACTTGATATTGGAACGGGGGAACCCTAATATGTCTCATGACTGCCCTTTTTCTGAATTTGAGGACGCGATCAAAGCAAATGCCATTTATTTAGCGACGCGTTCAGTTGGCAATGAAGTGATTGATAAATACTATGTGTTGGCGTCTCGCGATGAAAAAGCGTTATTTGGGCTCCGCTTTTGTCCCTTCTGTGGAAAAAAAATAGTAAATGCAGGATGATTCAAAATGACAATTCCCGCTCGTTGTAAAGAATGTCGCTGGTATTGTGAGATATATGCGATCAATGGACAGACCCTCCCAAAGCCCCTTATCGAATGTGAAGCCCCTGACACAAAAACATTTCGCTGCCAATTTTATTGTGAGTGGTTTGAAGAAGCCGAAGAATAGGTTTTTATAGCCCTTTTATGGTGGATGACTTATTATGCGACTTCATGGCACATTTATGACCGGATTGTATGAGAATTATGTAGTCTTGTTTGAAGAAGGAAAACTTGCAACACCGATATGTATTCTCACCGAATATGAATATCAATCATTAATTGATGAGATTGCAGGTCAAAAAAAGAGTTTAAAATCCAGTAAAGAGTGAGAAGAATGAGACGGTTACTTTTGACAGAAGACCTAAAAGGAAAAACGATCAAAGATATTTTTTTTAATGATAAAGACTGGGTGATTGTCTTCTCGGACGAGACATCCATTAATCTAAAGATTATTGAAACACGACGAAAGGCCGTGTGTTATATAAGTGCAGATAAAGTCGTTTATTCAATGGAGATAGAAACCGATGAAATGTGAATGGTGTGGAGCATCTTTTGAGATCGATCAATGCTATCTCTGGTATGGGAATATATGTCCACAATGTCTTAATAAATATACAATTAACACAACCTTAACAACATCCACAGATACTTGCAATAAACCTATTGATCCTACAGAAGACGCATCGACGTGGCGTGAACTTCGTGAGGATGAATTACAGGAGTTAGAAAAACATGCGTAAAGACGATCTACAAATTATTCTCTATAATGGAGACAATGAGCGTTATCAGTTGAGATGCGGGCGATTTGGAGTCTATGTCTATGATTCCTTAAAAGAATACGGAATCACCATGATTGATATCGTCAATTATCTCAACGACAACAATGTTGAAGGGCGGGCTTTGGAGAATGAAACAAAACCCTGAATGTAAATATCCGCAATGTGATGGTTGTAAAATAAGGGTTTATAATCTCGGGCCTAACTATCTTGAAGACCTCCGCATTAATGCCTATAAGGGGTGTTTTCTCGCGATGGCAACTATCTCTCATATGGAGGAAAATGCAGATGAATATTAATGATACAAAAGATGTTTTAATTGCCTTTTTCCATCAAATCCATGATGATCTCCTGAACAGTATGATGGCAATGGAGAAGATCTTAACGCTTTTTGGCGAAGATATGTCGTGGTATGAAGAATGGCGAGACCGGCACAGTAAAGAGAACCAATCTGGAAAAAACCTTTAAATACCCTTTTTTCTTTCTTGGACTTATGAGTGACGATTTTCACAAAATTAAGTCGATCGACCTATGGGAGGCCGATGACCATTACGTAATTCAACTCTCTCTTGAAGGGTCGCCCTATTCCCAACATTGGCCGTTTCCGATTACATCGCCTTATGTCATTCGCTTATGTCGTCTCTTTGATATTCCCTATGACAAACAATGGGAAATGTGTTTCATTGGCGATAAAGAATGGGAATCCCAAATCGGTACTCAAATTACAATCCACAAACAGCCCCAAGTGACAGAAAATGCCCAAATGTAAATATTGTGGAAGTACAGTAAATGTCGAATATCGACCGAACCCTTATCTCTTAGAAATTCGTGGAGACAATACAAAATACTATATCTGTGATAAATGTCGTCATGATTTGTATATGGATATTTAAAAAAGTGATATAAAATGCCTAAATTGAACAAATGCCCCTATCGCCAAAAAGTTAATGAACTTATTGGACAACGCCGCGATGGCTTTCATTTCGGATATTATGATGTTATCTATTGTAACCGCAATGGCGAGAAAAAGAAATGTTGTGGAATGGTGAAATGTAACTATTATCCCGAGGTCGTGAAGCCATGAATTATGAGGATTACCCAAAAGTCTATTGGTATAGTTGGATTAAGGCGTGGTGGCACATCAAACGCGGCCATTGGAAAATTAAAGCGTTGCGAGATTTGGATCAAAAATTACTCTACGAACAGCGTCCAAAGCAGCGCCATTTTTACGCGTGGGCCTATCGGCGATTGGTTAAAGAACTTGAAAAGCGACCACTAACCCCGGAGGAGAAAAAGCAATGACAAAATATACTTTAAAACATAGATTATTACAATGGTGGTGTGCATTGCGTAATATTAAACAAAAAGAGGGAATAATTGTAGGCAAATTCCAACGGTATTATTATTGTCAGCGATTTGAAACATGTGTTTGTAAGAATCGCCAATCGCTTAAAACTAAATTCTGTAACCATTGCGACCCTCGATGCTGTGCAAAATCATATTCAATAACAAGATATAATGATTTTTTTGAAGGAAAGGAGAGTGAGTGAGCAATGAAAGAACGATATGAATTACGCGACTTATACGGTCGTGGAGGTTATGTTGAATTTGACTGGGATAAAGATGTTGAAGCGGTCCGACCATCGTATGAAAATACCGTAGTTATATTAAAAAGCGGACGATCGTATTCATTAAAAGGTCGCAATTATGGAGTATAGGAAGCGAGTGAGCGATGAGTATGACACTTATTAAAGAGACGAAAATGTGTTTTGTTTGTCCTAACTGTAAAGGAAAGGGCACTGTCTTGGCAGAACCGATGCAATTAGGCATAGAAGCCAAATGGAAAGGCTGTACATTATGTAGTGGAGAAGGGCGTTTAAATCATGTTCAAATGTGGAACTGGGTCAAATGTCAAGAAGTAGAGATAGAGGAGAGCGAGTGAGCAATGAAGGAATATACAGAAATACTCGTTTTATGTATAAATGGATATGATTCAGAGACAAAAATACGTAAAAAATTATTTCAACGAACGTTCAAAGTCCCAGACCAATTCGGAATTGAAGACGTTTCTTTTTATCGTTCTTATAAAGAAATGCACGATACAACCCCAATTTCTGAATTAGAAGAAATAGGCGATAAGGGTCGCCCAGAATATTGTACTCATAAAAATGGACATAAATGTCTTTATGCTCCAGTCTCTTGTAGAGAAGATGGAGGCCCCACATGTATTTATAACCAACAAAGAGAGATTACAGATAATTTTATACAATCAGAATTATGGAAAAGTGATACACAATGAAGATGAATCCAAAAGAATGGGAGTTCATTTATTATTATATGGGACAAATTGAATGTCTTTCAGCCAAGGATTTTCGCACGATTATTTATGCGTTAGAAATACATCAATCTGAAAAACCGAATCGATTACAAAGAATTATAGACCATTGTAAAAAAATATTAGAAATCAAAGAAGTGGAAGAAGCGAACAAATCATGAAAATCTATATTGAACCGATTTTGGCAATAATAAATCTTTTTGAATTTAACTTCAAAGATTTAAATCGTAATGGCTGTGTCAGTCCTCGACGAGATGAAGAGAGATTAGCTCGATTACTCAACTCATGGCATGAGTTTTTAGTAGATTATATTCTACACGTTCATAACGGTCTTGACATTATTGAAATCTATGGCCCCGGACCATATAAAGAAAAAATTGCAAAATATTTTTCGATCATTACCACACAATGTATTGATTGTCCCTCAAAACAAGCCTTTCTGGAGATGAACTAAATGAATCCGACCATAACCCAAAGAGATTTTAAGATCTTGAAACAACTCCAATCTGATCTTAATGAATTGAAACATCGATTAGAGAAAATCCATGAACAAGAAGGCCATGATATTGTCCAAGTAGATGAATCGGCCTATTGTGATATCTGTGAAGAAGATTTTGGCTGGTGGTGTCCTGACTCCATTGACCATGTTTGTGAATATCGCCAAGAAGACGGCTCCTATAATTATGACAATTGTATCCATTGCCATCAACCCGAAGAGCGAAAATAAACAGACGTGAGCAGAATGCGAACACAAGAAGAAATTCAAGCACGATTAGACAAGTTATTCGTAGCGAGACAATATTGTAAAAACGATCTGTATCGCTCCTTTTTTGATAAACAATATGGTACCGAAATAGAGATCTTAGAATGGGTGCTGCAAGATGAAAAACATACCTCAATTTAAGGCCTATCATAATGAACCGGAACCTCTTCCGAAATGCCAATTTTGTGATCATCCCTATCTGATCGATATGTATTATACATGGGGAGATCGCTGGGAGTGGTGGTGTCCGATCCAACATAAGTTAGTTATAAATACTTCACCTTGCGCCTATTTTACATTGCGTATTGAGAGAGCGACTAAAAATGCATGATTTCGTATGGAACACCCCTTATATTCAATCCAATCTCCATCTTGGGGCTATGTTTGAACGTGATGGTCGATTATATTGGAGTTATCAACATGCCATGAGAAAAGACCTTGAACACTTAGCCCAGACACGATATAATAAAGACGTTTTGTTTCATCGCCATTGGGCCCGCAATTACGTTCAAGTCCTTCGCGATACCCTTAAACATTATTTTTTATTTCGCCAAGAAATGTATTGTCCGATATTAATCGTTCCCGATTATCCAAAAATAACCTTACAAAATGGAAACACCCTAATTCTCTAAAATGGAAAAGAAGTGACTCTGATGAACGAATTTACGGTTATTGGAAATTATGACAAATGTAAGCGATGCGGTTGTATTATCTCCAAAGGCTCACGGTATGAACTTTGTGAAGCCCATGAAAAAGAACGAGATGAGATGCTGGAAGAATTGGCCCGTTTGAAACGAATTCTACTTCCCCATTATAACGGATGTGCGGGCTATTGGGATATTACGCCTTTCAGATTACCCAAAAAAGATATTTCATTTGAGAAATTTTTAAAATCCTATGAAGGGACAAAAGGACTTTATCGAAAAGGACAACCCCATCCAACAATCGGTGATAATACACCATGACGACAGCAAAACATCCCCCCATATATAAACGCCCCGCTTCATTTCCCCCCGACCAAATGTGTCGCAATTGTCTTCATGCCACCGAGACGGTGCTCTATTGTTTTTGTCGCGAGCCGACGCGAATGGAACATTTCCTCGTGGACTATCTCGCCAATCGTATCCCGAAAGGGGGCTATCCCCAATCGTGGGATTGGTGGTGCGAACGATGGTGTAAAAAACAGAAGGTTGATTGAAATGGGCATTGAATATTATTTAGTGAATGAAACGAAACATATCATTTGTGCCCCTAAGAATGCCGTTGGATACAAACTCGCTGAGTGGCGATATGATGGCGATTATTTTTCATGGCTAATCTCGAAACTTATGAATGAATGGCGTGGAGATGAAATCTCCATCTGTGCTGAAGCCCCCCTTTATTTAGACGACTCGCGTTATACTATTTTAGAATTTGAACTTGATCGAGATGATTTTGAATGAAAAAAGCCACTTGTCATTGTAACCCCTCCAAGCCAAAATGGCACGGGTCATGCGCCCATTTTCACGGAAGCCATTGTCGTTTAATGCAATATCCTAATGATAAATGTGTCATGACAGATGCCAAATATTGCTGGAAATGTTGCCCCTTCTTACAATCCGACATAGGGAAACTCTTACTTGTTCACTATAATGAAAAATATAATCGGAAGTATCATCCATGAGAATTAAATTAACCACCAATTTAGGGCGAGATATTGAAGATATCCGACACATATCTATTGATGGGGTTGACTATCATTTTAATAATTGTTTTTATTATCCCGCCCTTTTAACCCCTATTGATGAAGAGAATGAGTCTTTTTCTCTAGAAGGCGACCTTGAAGACGTAACCATCTATGATTTACGCTGGCATCATGCCTTTCTTTCGATATTAGAAGCAATGCCTGAAGCCAAAGACATATTGGCAAAGGCCCGCCTCCAAATTGGGGATTTGATCACACAAAAAGAGCAAGAATTACGAGAGCATCAAAGAGAAATTAATAATAAAATTCAACGGATTAAGATAGAACATGCCAGAAAGTAAATTTAATAAACATGCCTTTATCAAACCAATTAATACCGACCAAATCTTAAAGATCTTAAAGGAGATATGCGAAAAGGTCTTTGGAGAACAATTTGATCGTGATTTTAAAGATTATTTTGATTCCGATGAGCATGAGATCATGTGGGAAACCGATATTATCCTCAATGATCGTAATAAGAAGATGACTTTGGAGCAATTACAACATTTGGCTCACTTAGGGCCCGTCCATTTTAGTACCCAATCTGATATTTTTGACGACGAAGATGGCTGGTGCAACTTATACGAAGGAGAATCTTTTAAAACCCCCGGGAGTTATGGGGTCTATAAGATGAGCGGTGAGGAAGATGTGGCTTATATCGGTGATGATGTTTATAATGCCCAATGTCTCATCCATAATGTCTTAGGCTCCATGTCTCCTGATTTTGAAATTGATTCCTTTGCAATAACAAAAACCATAAAAGGGGCGTCAATATATCTCACAATTTACTGGTCTCATGGGACATGGATCTTCTTTTCCTTTCGCCAGACTAGTAAATATTGTTCTCAAATAATCAAAATTTTTCATCAATACGGTTTCATTGTGAAACATCAAGAAGTGGATACAGAAAGCGAAGAAACATACATTGAATTTTGTCCATCTGTTGAAAAGGAGATTATTCCATGAGATTAACCTTAGACATAGAAGTAGACCTCGACTCGTTATATACCCCCCAAGATAATGATCTCATTGTCGGTCTTGCCCGCAAATTTTTGTATCCCCTATCTCCTGAAGAACGCCAATCGCTTGATAGTGGCGGCCAAAGCCATAATGCCTACATTGGGCGAGTGTTACGTCTCCTAAAACAAAAATTGGGCGATCGGGCCCGCCTTGACGAAATGCCTTCACGTAACCATTGCGAAGAGTGCCCTGAATTTGATCGTCTTATTAGATCCGAGATCAATTTCGACTTGGATGACCAATGGCTGCTCTTCTTCCCGAATTCTGACGCAAAAAATATATATTTGAACTATTGCCCCATCTGCGGCAAAGACATCCGCGAAGAAGGTATAAAAGAATCCCAACGATTATCTAAATAGTGATAAACTATGGCAAGTTATCTTATCTCCTGCTGGAATGGCGACCAATGCGAAATCTCGCTCTGTAGTGGGGAAAACCCCGATATTCGCGTGGCTCTAAAAGACATTAAAGCCAACCTCGCGGCGTTTTACAATAAAGAGTTTTACCATGACAAGGACATTGAACTCCGCCTCTATGTGATACCCGAGAGGTGGCAAATTAGTGAGACCTTCCACGGATGGCATCCAAGCGTGAAAAAAGAGGAGTATGGAACCCAAGGATATCTTCAATGTCCCAAATGTGGACATAACGCATGGATGGCCGATCAAACGAAATCAGAACCCTTAATGAAGTGCCATTGTGTCGCATGTGATACAAAATATCTTCGGATCTATGGGGTTGAAGAATAATGGATGACAAATATATCCCCTTTCTCTTTTATATCTTCGGATCGCTATGTTTTTTAATCGGGTCCTTTTATTCGATTTGGCAACTCTGGAGGGCGAGCAGATGATCCACCCAATTAATTTACGCAAAATCGAGGGCTTATTGACCGCTATTTATAGTGTATTGCTCTGCATATTGGTCTCCATGTGGTGGATGTATTTGACGGGGGGCGAGTGAGCGATGAGATTTTATTTACGTGGAAAATGCATTGGCGATACGGAATTGAAAGATGGTTCGACTGTGCTTTCAATCCAGCAGATTGTGGACCTGATGAATGAATTATATGAAGACAATTTAAAAATGAAATTGGAAATCCAGAAATTATCTCGCGTGATCGAATTTTGTGCCAGTTAATGTCTAAATCGAAAAAATAAATGAAGAAAATGAATGAGTGAGAAAAAATGGAAAGAGAATTATATCCAGATATGCCCCGAATTATATTTTGCCCACGATGCAAAGCACGCATAAAAAGAGACTCCGTTTGGCGAGAGGGCGATACGTGGCCGCCAATTCTGAACGCGATGTTTAAATGTAGTCGATGTGGATATCAACATAAGAAATATCGTATTGTGTATATTATCACAGAAGAAATTCCAGATGACGAAGGAGATGAGACCGACGAATGATTTGCCCCTATTGTGGTCGCCCGACTTTGCCGACCTTTGACCGTTGTGAATATTGCGATCATCCTTTAAATACGCCCTATAATCGCGGACGCTCTTTGAAATTAACGAAAAGAAGGATAAAAAGATGAAAAAAATAAAAGTCTTAAAATTAGACCTTGATAGCCTCGCCGAAGAGATATTTCTCTACTCGAAATATGATCTCTGTAACCTTGGGCATGCCGTTCTCATCCTCCCCAAGACGCGAGACGCCTTTTTAGACGATTATGTCCAGCAATTTCGTAAACTTGTTGCCGAGATGCTGGAAGAGACCACAATCAATAAAGACGAAATCGAAAATGATTGAATGCCCATGAAAACCGTTTCATCCCCATGTGAAGGGTGTTTTTATAACAACCCCTATACAGAATATTATCAAGGAAAGTGTAAATCGTGTTGCTGGTATTATCCCGATCGCAATGAATCGCATACATCCAATAAAATCACAAAAATCAAAGTAACGTCCCTGAACCCTAAAAAGTGGTGGCATTTGTGGAAACGAAACAAAAAGAAGCATTGAAACCATGTCCCCATGAAGGCATTCATTTAGCGGCTATCACTTGTCGCCACCCTCAGCGAACTTCGACTTGGTGTATTCGATATGGAAATGATTGTCCGTATGGGAGCTTAGACGAATAGAAGAATAAAAAAAGACGTGAAGTGAACCATAATGAGCCAAAAAAGTTGTAAAAATTGTTATTATCGAGATCCGTGTGATGGAGAAGAATCGATCTTTTTTGAATTGATCTGGAATGACCCTACCTTAGCAGTTTGTGGGTTTGGGTTTACCGAAGAAGAGATCTTTGAAAAGAACTACGGTCATTTAATCCATAACCATCAATGTTGTCCCGAATTTCAATACCCCTTTCCGGTTGAAGATAGTGATATTGAAGGAGATGAGTGAACAATGAGTTTTGAGTATTATTTTCCCAAAGCCCCTGTTCTTTTTCCCCCAAAACCCGAAAAAATGATGGACGTGCTTGATGATTTACGAAAAGAATTGAAGGAATGTAATATAATGTTAAAAAAATTAAACAAACGATCCAATAACGGGTGTATGGGATATTGGGATCTAAAGGCGATGAACGATATTGAGCATAAATGATTGGGAGATTGTTATATATTCCCACGACGACCCCTACCGATATATTAACCTGTGTCGGCATCCGCATCGCAACGGTCGTTTTTGCGGCGAAAAGGAATGCCCGATTAAAAAAGAGGAGATACGTGATGACTGACCGATTTTATGAAGTGAAACGAGAATGTGATATCGCAATAGAAAACGCTCAAAAAGACCCCTCATCTATTGGCTTGTATTTTTGGCGTCTCTGTGGCGAAATTCAAGGGCGATATTACTTAGAAACGAAACAAAAAGAGGGAGACTCGTGAAAAAAACATACTATAATTGTCAAAATACATGTAAATATGCCGACAATTCACAAGGAAAGTGGATTAAACATTGGTGGGATCGCTGGCGGTGGAGTTATCGTCATCCCAAAGGAATCTGGCACATCTATTGTACCAAACACGGTCGCTTTTATCGCTGGCACGACCATAAACCATGTTACAAGAGGATACAGCCATGATTGTTGAAATTTCAAGTGATGACATTCTTCACGACACAGATCACGTCTATTTTAGCCTTCTTCGCGATAATCTGGATATCATTCTCAAAGATGAAATATGGACGTCTGATCTTGAATATATTATGATCGATTGGCTCAAGAACGATACTGGGTCTCTTTATAAGTGTTCCATTTGTGGCAACACTTTATCCTGTACCTATGATGGTGGATTGACCTTAGTTTTTACGTCTGATTGTTATGAGATCCAAAAAGATCCCCTCACGACATCCCGAAAATGGATCTCAAAGGGCGCCGAACAACTCTATAGTTGGGCCCATGACCATTTAGTACGCTGTGTGTTGAGTTCAGCCCTCTCATTAACCCGAGATCCAAAACAATGCATTCCTTTTTAAAGACGCCCCCATTGGATTCTCTATGAAACTCAATTTTCATATATGGGAACGCCAGTCCTATAAAACCACGACGATTATAGAAATGGCTAAAAAGGAGCCAAACTCGCTGGTCATTACCTATAACACCCCTCTCGCCCAAATGTATCATAAACAAGGAATTAGAGCGACCGCTTTATCGAATCTTAATTTATTACATACGGTTCCTCATCCCACGAAAATCTTTTTTGATGAATGTGTTCCGAGTGTCGATCTCCTCTCTCGAGAATTATTTACGCTCCCACCTGAAGTCGAGATTTTTATCTTTAAAACGCTCTCTCTTTCCGAGCAATTTTACTTGATACGTCTGTTTGATGCTGAAAAAAGCTTCGAGAATAGAACAAAACTTATCGAACTATCGCAACAAATACAGAATCTAAGCCGATCTCTCAATGCATGTATAACTGATCATCGTTTTTAAATACTCTTTTTTCTTTTTTTTAGATAACTTAATCCCCTTTCATGATTAAGAGGTCATTACAGATGGGCTTAAATTATCCGACAAAATTCTTTTATGGAATGCTTCTTCCCAAGAACGCCATTGAAGATGAAAATAACGACGAAGAAGATTTAGAAATATGGTCAAATGAGACCCAAACCGAAGAGGAACGCAGCATCTTTCGTGTTGAAATGGAATATGGTATGGGCAATCTTAGCGACAAACCGATCCAAATCCAATACAAACACTTTCGCTTTAACCTCGATGGCAGCAATGATTATTTTCGCGAGCATTTCGACATCCCCTTCCCGACGGAAGAAGACATCCATATCTTTGAATCCAGTGTCCGTAAGTGGGCCGCACGCAACCACGTCACTCTGGCCGACAAGTTTGGCTTCTGCCACACATTTCAAATAACTTAAATGCCCTTTTTTCTATTCATTTCTTATAAAATACGCCAAGGGAGCCATGATGAGACCCGAACATGACATCCAAAACGCACGCAAGAATCTTGAAATCACACTCAAAGAAATACGAAATAAGAACAATCCGGATTTCAATTTGATATGGAAATATCGAGACCAGCTTGAAATCTATAATTGGGTCTTAGAAGACTTAAAAGAGATCGTTCCAAAAGAATACACTTGTCCTAAGTGCCACGCATCAAACCCTGTTAAAGCCACATATTGCCATCAATGCGGTAAAAGTATCATCCCTGCAGCCCCCTATTTACCCCCAACCCCGACGCTCGACTCTTTAACCACCTACGACCATAATCGCGAGCGTTTATATGGCGAATTTGACTTCGCCGACCGCATGATCTCGCGCACATGCGAGCATTGCAAGCATTTTGAAAGAAGATATAATGCTGACCACACAGGCTATGATAATCGATGCCTCGCCTATCAAGGCTATCACCTCCCCTCAATTTGCAATGATTTTACATGTAAGACCTTTGCCCCCCAAGAAGGAGTAGACTTCTGCCCCATATGTCAATATTATGTGATTATGGACGTCTCCTATGAGAAAGAAAAGCGGCTCTTTCATAACGCGTGCCCGTGTTGCAAGACTCGTATTTTCTCGAATGATTGTAGATATACTTTAAGTTGGTGGGAACGCCTACGCATTCGATACTCAAAAAAAAACACCCCGAGCGGTGGGGATGACATGAGGTGGTGTGGCGGTGGTGCTATCCCCCGGTTCTCTTGTTAAGATCCTCACTTATGACCCCCCGCGATTTACGGATCTCCTATGCTACTCTGCCCGAGACCATTTGAATGACCCCGAATCGTGTCGTGGCCGCATAATCCAATATATCGAATATTTAAATAATGAAGAACATTATCTCATTCAATTTCCCAATGGGTATATCTACAATGCCCAATATACTCCCACGTATTATC
>Ga0265297_10007804_pt1 | contig 14619 bp, 11 predicted proteins | sample Munlanlwell13791_FD_192502 | JGI IMG/M metagenome (GOLD analysis project Ga0265297, IMG submission 192502) | Leachate microbial communities from a municipal landfill in Southern Ontario, Canada - Leachate well 137-91 | ecosystem: Engineered > Solid waste > Landfill > Unclassified | place... | reverse complement strand
CTGCATCGTCGTCCTCATCGTCCCAGTCGCGTTTGGTGACGGCCGCCGCAACGATGTGATCGTTTTTGGGCATGCGCATCAGGATGACGCCTTGAGTGGGTCGCTTGAGGGTTGGGATGTTGCGCAGTGGTAACTTGATAACCTGAGCCTCCTGAGTGGTCAAAATGAGGTCTTCGTGTTCTTGAGTGACCAGTAAGGCTGCCGAGACTTCACCGGTTCGAGAGGTAATTTCCGAGACCTTCACACCCATTCCGGCGCGTTTCTGTGTGGGATACTCGGTGAGTTCGGTTCGCTTGCCCATGCCGTTAGAAGTGATCACTAAGAGTTGGCGGAAGAAACGGCGACGACCATCTTCTGGCTTTTCGGGTTCACGCGAGAACGCCTGGCCACCGACCACGACATCGCCCTTTTTGATTTTCAGACCCTGCACGCCTTGCGTATCGCGAGCACTGATCTTGACCTCTTCTTCTTCGAAGCGGATAGATTTACCGGTGCGGGTGACAAGCAGAACGTCATCTTTGCCAGAGGTGAGTTTGGTAAAGACCACGCGGTCTTCGCCCTTGAGGACGATGGCGATAATGCCGTTACTGCGAATGTTTTCAAACTCGCTGACGGCCGTTTTCTTGACGCGGCCTTCTCCCGTGGCAAACAGAATGTAGTTATTCTGGACATCCAGGCCTTTTGGAATAACTAAAATATTCTGGATCTGTTCTTCGGAGTCGAGGTTGATGACATTCACCAGGGCCGTGCCCTTCGATTGGCGACTGCCCTCAGGAAGCTCGAATACCTTGGTAGCAAAAACGCGACCCGTATTGGTAAACAGCAGTAGAGTGTCGTGAGTCTTACAAGCCAGGATTTCCTGAATCGGATCATCCTCTTTCGTCTTCATACCGCTGACACCACGGCCTCCGCGACGCTGGACTCGATAGTTATCGGGACTCATGCGTTTGATGTATCCGCCTTGCGTGTAGGTAACAATATTGGGTTCGTTGGGGATGAGGTCCTCTTCATTGAACTCCCCTACTCGACCCTTCACCAAGGTGGTGCGGCGATCATCGCCATACTGTTTGGTGAGTTCTTTTAATTCCGTGACGATCACGTCTAAAAGTTTAACGGGATGAAGGAGAATATCAATGATTTCATCAATACGGGCTTTGATTTGCTTGTACTCATCCTCGATCTTCTGACGCTCGAGGGCAGCCAGACGGCGAAGTTGCATATCCAAGATGGCCGTGGCCTGGATTTCACTCAGTTTGAAGCGTTCCATCAAGCGAGTGCGAGCGGTATCGCTATCGGGAGATTTACGAATGGTTTCGATGACTTCATCGAGATTATTTAAGGCGATCAGTAAGCCTTCCAAGATGTGGGCGCGCTCACGCAGACCTTTGAGTTCGTGTTGGAAACGGCGGACCGTAACCAATTGACGGTGATGAATGTACTCCATGAGGACTTTGCGCACATTCATGAGTTGGGGGATGCCGTCGGAGTTCAAGGCAACCATGTTCATGGAGAAATTACTCTGGAGTTCGGTGTGCTTGAAGAGGTTGTTGAGAACGGACTTCGGTCGTGCACCGCGCTTCAGTTCGACCACGACACTCATGCCTTGTCGATCAGAGTCATCGCGAATATTGCTGATTCCATCCAGTTTTTTATTGCGAACGAGGTCCGCAACCTTAGCGATGAGTTTGGCTTTGTTGACCTGGTAAGGAAGCTCCGTGATTTCAATGACGGTGCCCTTACCTTCTTGAATAATTTCGGCTTTGGCGCGCATGGTGATGCGGCCACGTCCAGTAGCGTAAGCGTCTTTGATGGCGGTCCAGTCATAGATGTAACCACCAGTTGGGAAGTCAGGTCCTTGGATGTGCTCGAGAATTTCGTCAACGGAAATATCACTCGTGAAGGTTCCGGCGAGTTCTTGAGGGACAGCATTTTGAGGATCAGGCGCTTCTTGGCCTTCCGGGAGCTCGGGAGTGAGTTTTTCCGCTTTGCCTTTTTTAATTGTGGCGATGATGGCTGCCGAGACTTCGCGCAAGTTGTGCGGAGGAATCTTGGTCGCCATACCCACGGCAATACCTTCCGCGCCCATGAGGAGGAGATTGGGCAAACGGGCTGGGAGAACACTCGGCTCTTGTTGGGAACCATCGAATGTGTCGATCATGTCGACGGTGTTTTTATCCAGGTCAGAGAGCATTTCTTCGGTAATCCGAGCTAAACGAGCTTCGGTATAACGCATAGCAGCAGCCGAGTCACCGTCAATCGAACCAAAGTTACCCTGGCCATCAACCAAGGGGTAGCGCATGGAAAAGTCCTGGGCCAAACGGACCATGGCATCGTACACGGCGGTATCACCATGAGGGTGGAATTTACCTAACACCTCACCCACGATACGAGCGGATTTTTTGTAGGGAGTATTCCAGTGCAAACCGAGACCAGACATGGCGTACAAAATACGACGGTGGACGGGTTTCATACCGTCACGGACGTCTGGCAAAGCGCGCGAAACGATCACACTCATGGCATAGTCGAGATACGACTTGCTCATCTCATCAACGATGGGTTTTTGGATGATCAAACCATAATCAGTTTTAATGGTTTCGTAGTTTTCACCCTCTTCGTTGAGAAATTCTTTATTGTCATCGAGCGTAATGGGCTGTTCGGGAAGTCGTTTTTTGATTCGACCGGTAATAACGGGTTCAACTTCATCCGCAGCGGTTTCCACGGCTTTTGTTTTCTCAGCCGTTTGATCTTCAACAGAAGATTCCGGTACCACCGCAGACGCCTGCTCCGACTCAAGGTCCTGAGACTCGAGCACATCTTCACTGGTGGTTTCGTTTTTCTTCTTATCGAAGGCCATACATACTCTTTCTGTGGAATCCGTAATTGCGGCCTCTCCCCCATTCCTGGTGGATCAGTCCGGCGAACCGATTCCCGATTCTTACTTAATTTCTGCTTCCTTGAGGATGACTTCAGCATCAGCGAGTCCTTTGAACTCACGGAGCTTCACCCATTTTCCTTCTTCGAGAGCTTTGTAGTTTTCGAAAAAGTGGCGCATTCTCTTGAGGCGAACATCTGGGACATCAGCGAGTGAGTTCCAGGTGCCGCAGATTAAGTCAACTTTGGGAAGAGGGACGGCGAGCAGTTTGTTGTCGATACCGGCCTCATCTTCCATTTCCAGAACACCGATGATCTTGCATTTAATGTAGACATTGGGAGTGAGAGGAACACTGGTGAAGACGAGAACGTCTAAAGCGTCGCCGTCTTTGCCATGAGTGCCTTCAATCAGACCGTAGTTTTCGGGATAGCCCATGGTGGTGGGCATGATGCGGTCCACAGTGAAGTTGCCGTTTTCTTCGTCAACTTCATATTTAATGGTCGATCCCTGGGGGATTTCAATGTGAACGAGTAGCTTTTGTGAGTCGAGAGACATAGTTATTCTCCTTTTTTGTTTTGTAGTTTATTAAATATCTAAACTCGCTAATTTGGCGTGTGATTGAATGAATTTTTTCCGAGGAGGCACAAAGGCGCCCATGAGCGTAGTGAAAATCTGGTCAGCCTTTGAGGCATCTTCAATCGTAATCTTTTTGAGGACCCGATTGTCGGGACGCATGGTGGTTTCCCAGAGCTGTTCAGGATTCATTTCACCCAAACCTTTGTAACGCTGAACGCCGACGTTCAAGGTTGGATACTTGGCCTTCAGTTCCTTCACTTTTTCATCGCGCTCACTGTCAGAATAGACGTATTCTTCCACCTTTTTATTGCTGACCTTAAAGAGAGGTGGCATGGCTACGTACAGGTGACCGCCTGAAATAATGCCAGGCAAATGGCGGAAGAATAAGGTCAGGGCCAAAGTGGTAATGTGCTCGCCATCCACATCGGCATCATTCATGAGAATAATACGGTGGTAGCGGAGTTTACTGATATCGAAGGTATCGCCAATGCCGGTTCCCAGGGCGATAATCATGTTTTTGACTTCTTCACTACTGATCACGCGATCCAAACGAGCGCGTTCGGTGTTGAGAATCTTACCGCGCAACGGGAAAATAGCCTGGAAACGGCGGTCTCTCCCCTGCTTGGCCGAGCCACCAGCGGAGTCACCCTCAACGATGTAGATTTCGGATTCCTCTGGATTACGACTCTGACAGTCAGCGAGTTTACCTGGCAAGGACATGCCTTCCAGGGCACCTTTGCGGATCACGGCATCCTTAGCAGCGCGAGCGGCTAAACGAGCGCGGGCGGCCAACAAAACCTTTTCAAGCATATTCTTGGCTTCACTCGGGTGCTCTTCCAGATACATATCCAGGCCTTCTTTGGTGACCTGGTAGGCAGCGGATTGGGCCTCAATGTTGTTGAGTTTGCCTTTGGTCTGACTTTCAAACTGGAGATCGTCGGATGGCATCTTGATGAAGATCACGGCGGTCAAGCCTTCCTTCAAGTCGTCAGCCACAAAGGAATCTTTGTCGGACTTAATGAGGCCATTTTTGGTGGCGTAATCTTTGAGCGAACGGTTGAGGGCCATACGGAAACCAGTCAGGTGGGTACCACCATCTGGCGTCTTAATGGTATTAGCAAACATCTCGATGGTCTCGGTGTAGGCATCGGTGTACTGCATGGCTACTTCGACCAAGATTTTGTATTTTTCTGAGGTGTACTCGCCGGTCATGTGAATGACGGGGTGAATGGCCATTTTGTTTTGGTTGAGGTGACGCACCATGGAACGAATGCCACCTTCAAAGTAGAAATCTTGGCGGAGATTTTCCGATTGTTGAAACAGTCGGAAGTACAGACCGGCCATGAGGTAGGCGCGTTCGCGTAAAAAGTCGAGAATCGTCTTGTATTTATACTCGATGGTCGAGAAGATCTTGGCGTCAGGATGGAAAGAACTAAGTGTTCCCGATTCATATTTTAGGAAACTCGGACCCTCCCAGGGGAATTTTTCCAAGACCTGTTTGTCAGTGATGGTGGTTACGGAAGCGACCGGATTACCAATATGGTATTCCTGGTAGTAGTACTTCCCTTCTCGCTTGACGATAACCTGCATGTGATCAGATAGAGCGTTCACCGCGGAAGCACCCACACCATGCAAACCACCAGATGCCTGGTAGGCCATCTCATCGAATTTACCACCGGCATGGAGTTTGGTCATGGCGACTTCGAGCGCGGAAACGCCGGAAGGATGCATGTCGACCGGAATACCACGGCCATTATCGGTCACGGTGATATAGCCGTCTTCGCGAATATAGGTACTGATGGTTTTGGCAAAACCGACAATACCCTCATCAACGGAGTTATCAATAATTTCTTTAACACAGTGGTGGAGACCGCGAGTATCGGTAGAACCGATGTACATGCCTGGGCGTTTGCGGACAGGCTCGAGACCCTCAAGAACGCGGATGTCTTTACCCGAATAGGTATGGATCCAGTTTTGCTTATCGGTTTTCGTATCGGCCATAGCGTTCTTTCCTTGGTTGTTGATCACTGACTTTTTGGGTTTTCCCCTGGAGTCAGGACAAAGTCATCTCTGGTGGCTGATGGTAGAAACACCAAACAGCTCCTTTTTCAAAATACAGAACTTTACTCTACCCCATTTGAAAAGGTTTGGCAATGATTTCATGAGGTCCCTGTCATCACAACAGCAAATCAGCCGAAATTTGGGGATTTAAGAGGCTAAAGGTCAAGAAAAATAGGTGATGGAAAGCACAAAATAAGGTAATTGAAGGGATAGGGCGTTTTTGGTAGATGGAAATTGGGTCTTTTTTCTCTTATTTTTAGGAAAGAATATTGCTTTTCTTAATATGGTGGAAGGACTTGCAAGTGCCAAAAAAGGGCCTATAATATCAATCTTCGCATCGATGCATGCCTGACGAAAAGCTCGCCAGCGCATGAGTTGGTGAGAAATGTTCAGGCAATAACAGGAGAAAGTACCATGTGGGCTCTTTTGGGTCTCGTCTGTGTCGTTATTCTTGTGAATTGCTTGCGGCAAAAGTCCGGTGACGTTGAGGCCTTCAAAGGCATCATTGCCAGCATCGCTGGCATTGTGATTTCTATCCTTGGCAAGATTATGGCCGGATAGCGATCTTCGCTCACTCGATAAAAGGCGCCTTCGGGCGCCTTTTCGCTTTTTCATCAGGTTTTTAGAGAATCCACTTTTCCAAACACAGACTCGGACTGACATTGCCTTGCAAGGCTTCCAAAACATCAATCAAATCACGTTTCAACTGGGCCGCTTTTTGGGTATCACCGGTCAGTGGTAAAGGTTGGCGCAATTCCGCCACCAAAATTTCGAGCAATTCTTCTCTCTTGCTGGGCAAAGATTGCATAAACTCCACTTTTTGTTTGGTGGTATTGAGGGACAGTATTTGAGTTATTAACGACGGCCCTGTTTCTTCGATTGCCAATGTCTCATCAGGCTGCAAGTACGTTATGACACACCGGGACTGGATGGTTGGCAAGACATCCTGACGTGAGTTGGTAACTAACACCATCTGCGTTCGCGGCGGCGGCTCTTCTACGAGTTTTAAGAGAGCTTGTTGAGCTGGTCGCGTGATTTTGTTGGCCGGATAGATAACGACGAGTCTCCCCTGCTTGGTGAGCGGTTGAGTGCTCAGTTGCTGTTGCAGTTGGCGAACGTGCTCGATCTTGATGCTTTTTTCGTCAGTCAGAACCATAACATCGGGATCGGTGGCCACGGTTCGCCCATAATGGCTGGCCACAATCTCAATATCGGGAATACCTAAGCCATACACCAATAGTTGGGAGGTCAAAAAGGTCTGTTTTGCCGAATGATCCATGGGTCAGTGCCTACTTTTTCAATTCTTGCTTGAAAAAGTCGACGGTCTCGATGGGTGCGGGGTCAATGCCTTCGAGCATCGCCAAGTAGAAGTTGGTGAAGGCTCCCAAGGTAATGACCTCAAAAACCTGCTCCAGAGCGGTCTCGTTTTCCAAGCGATAACTGATGAGTTCAATATCGGCACCGTCAATCACTCGAGGCGTAACGGCCAATCGTTTTTGCGTACGCTGGTGATAGAGCTGAGAATCAAACAGCACAAAGAACAAGTTGTTGTCATTGCTTTGGGGGAAACGCAGACCTTCCATGAGGTGATGGTTCATCTCAGGAATGATGCGGTACTCGGCGTACGTTTTAGCGTTTTCGTTGAACTGGTTCTGCATGACGTGCATGGCCCCTTCGAGGTGCTCAGCAGCGACAAAGACTGGAATGCGACCGAGTATCTGGAAAGCCAGTTGTTTGGCCTGGTTTTTATCCATAGCTGAATCAACATCAAAGGTCAGACTCACTCGGCGGATGGTGGCCACAACAGCGTTGACTTCGGCGTCGGTTAAGCTTAAAACTCCCGCTTTTTGCAGCAGAGCCACAATGCCAAAGACCGAGTACCCAATTGCCATGCGCGGCTGATTCGAGGGGTTATTCACCGGGTTGATGAGGTACACGCTGTAGTTGTTCTCCTTGGCGATCTGAGCCAAATCACCACCGGTGGTAACCACCAGAATTTGGGCTTGTTTGGCTTTGGCTTCTTGGAGAGTGGCAACCGTTTCTTCCGTTGTGCCAGAGTAACTCGAGACAACGACCAGGGTTTCGGCGTTGACGTAGCCAGGCAGCGCGTAATCATTGACCACTTCAAAGGGGACGGTCAACTGTTTTTTGAAGACGCGTTTGATGATGTCTGGACCTAAAGCCGATCCACCCATGCCGCTGACAACCACGTTTTTGATTTTGGGTGTGTCGATGCTCAGCTGCAAAGCTTGTACCTGGTCCCAAGCATCCTCGACCTGGCTGGCCAAGGCTCGAATGGAGCCCAAGACGTTGCTTTTATCGATCGCTTGGATGGCGTCTAGATCATCCAGCAGTTTTGGGTTAGGGAGATTCGTTTCTTCAATGTTCATAATGACCTTTTTCTCTATGGGTTTTCCTCTTTAGTCTAAAGCGTGAATGTTCACGCCGGCTGCCCAATTAATTTCGGGGTATTTTTTGAGAATCGTCTTCAAGATCTGCTTCATTTCTTCATACTCGGCTTGGGTTTTGCCCTCAAACTTCACTGTGATGTAGGGACCATTCTGCGAAGCCCGGACAATGGCCATCTTGGTAGGCAAGTCCATGCGAATACCATCGATGTCGACGTACTGGGCATCTGGCCAGGCTTTCTTGAATTCGGCGGTAATGGTAGTAGCGATGAATTGGAATTTAATGTCATCAGCCAAACCAAACTTAATCTCTGGACTGGAAACATACTGAGGCAGTTTGCTCACGGCTTGCGAGAGGGCCTGCTGAGTTCTCTCGAGATACGAGAGTAAGCGGAGACTGGCGTAGGCGCCATCATCATGTCCATAGAAGTTATCGGTAAAGTAAATGTGACCAGAGAGCTCACCACCAAATGGGGCCCGAGCCTCTTTCACCTTCGCCTTGATAAACGAGTGACCGGTTAACCACATGACGGGTTCGCCGCCAGCGTTGACGATGGCTTCGGTTACTTGGCGGGAACAGAGAGTGTTGTAAACAATGGGCGCACCAGGGAGTGTATCGAGGACGTCCTGCGCAAATAAGGCCACAATGGTGTCCATCCACAAAACATGACCATTTTCATCGACCACAGCCATGCGGTCGCCATCGGTATCGTAGGCAAAACCGATATCGGCGCCGGCTTTCTTGACACCCTCAGCCAGACGCTCAAGAACGTCTGTTTCGGTGGGATCCGGCACGCCATTAGGGAAGTTGCCATCAAGAGTGGTGTTCTGTTCGATAACTTCACAGCCAGCTTCACGGAAGATATCTGGATAGAACATGCCACTGGTAGTGTTGCAAGCCTCGACCACGACCTTCCACTTCTTTTGCAGGTGGAAATGTTTGAGGAGGTGCTTTTTGTAGGAAGCGAAAATATCAGCTTTAGTGTTGGTGCCAGTACCTTGAGAGAATTTGTCAGGCGCAGCAGCCAGTTCCTTGAAAGCGATGACTTCTTCGGACAGCATGGTCTCGGAATAACCCGTACCGAGCTTCATGCCGTTGAACTCTTTAGGGTTGTGGGAGGCCGTAATCATGGCACTGCCCTTGGTTTTAAATTCGTAATTGGAGAAATACACGATCTGACTGAGCGATAACCCAAGGTCAAAGGTGTCGATGCCACCATCATTCAAGCCGACAATAAAGGCGCGACTATATTCGACACTGGTGAGACGGTTGTCATGACCAACGGTGGCCTCGCCGATTCTTCTCTGGCTGAGCCAAGTGGCATAGGCGCGACCGAGCGTGTAAAACACGTCAGCATTCAGGTCTTGATCGACCACCCCGCGGATGTCATAACCCCGGAAAATGTGCGGGGCAATATTGGAAACAATCGAGTACATACTCATACTCCCTTCCTTACGTCTCTTCATGGTAGAGACTGACCAGGAGCCTGTCAATTTCTTGGCCCCAAGTAAGCCTGGCTTGGCCCGATTTCATATTCCATTCGATGGCAAAAAGAGTGTGGAGGGCGTGTGTGAGTTGTTGTTCTGTGAATTTGTTGGCTTGTATGGCGAGTTGGCCGAGGGCAAATGGTGGTGCTAAGACTGGCGTTTTGACTTTGGTAGCCAGGAGGAGTCTAAATTGTCTGGCTAAAAGTGAATGCAACTCCCATTCATTTTTTTGTTCGAGTGATTGCTGGAGGAGTTGGGCCACCTGCTTGAGGGATTTGGTTTTAATGGACTCCGTGAACTGGAAAAAAACCTTGGGCAGTTTGAACTCCTGAGTTTTCCACATTTTTTGGTTGAAAAGTTTCTTGGTGGCCGGTGTTGGATCGCTGGGGATACTGAGAATAACGAGATCCTGATCGGTACTTCCCTCCTCGAGCAATTGGATGAACTCCTTCTTTTGCTTGGGAGATTTTAATTTTTCGAAATTGGTGATTTTGAAGCAGCGCTTGGTTTGGAACATGTTTTGCGCTCCAAGTTGATCGCGAAGCTGCAACAGTGTGTCCTTACGAGCATCAAAATTAATGAGAATCTGGTCTGGGTTCGTTTGGAACAGCTTGGCGAGGAGCTGACGCTCGTGGGAGTACAACGCCGACTGATTGGCTCCATAGAGCACGATTCTCATAGCGCTATTGTAGCGTGTGGTTTTGAGAAGGGTCCGACCTTGTCGAAACCTTTGCTATCAAAGAGTATCAAATAATATTAAAAATATAAAAAAGACATACTCTTTTCTTCCTGGTCGGACCCTTTCCTGTATCTGGTATAATATCCCATAAGATTATTAGGTCAGGAAAAAAAGAAAGGGTCCGACCCTATGAAAAAGACAACGAGCAATATTCAACCCATTGATCCCAAAAACGTGACCCTGGAAGAGCTCATGCAGCAGAGCCGGGAGATTCACGAACTGGTATCTCTCGCCTTCCCGATTGAGTCGGAAAACGAGGCTTTGTATGCCCGCACGCTCAAACTTATGGAAGAACTCGGCGAACTCGCCAATGAGATTTTGGCCAAACAAGGGTTACAACGTCAATCCAAGTTAGCCAAGCACACGCAACAGGATCTTGAAGATGAGTTTGGTGATGTGCTTTTAACCGTCTTAATGCTCGGTATCGAGCTTGATCTCGATGTAGCTGAAATTATGCGCCGCAAGTTCATCAAGAACTTTGATCGCATGCACGCCGAACTCGAGCAACAGGCTCGCGAGAGCGGTTTTGTGGAAGAGTAATTTTTAGAGTTTCCCTGGAATTGCTACTTATTCCGCTCCCGTTTCCTCTGGCAGTGTTTTCACTTGCGCGGTTTCTAACATGCCTTGGCGATATTCTTCGATTCGGCCGATGCGCAGGCGCATCCGACTGTAGCGGGTCGTGGCAATTTTGTCATACACCTGACGGAGTTTAGCAAGCTGATCATCAAATTTGCCAAATTCGCCTTCAAAACGCTCCCACTCTTCCACAAACTCACTGATGAACTTAATAATGTCGCGCAGGTTGTTTTCGATCATGAAGTTGCGATAACTTTCAATAATGGTTCGGGCGACAATGAGGAAGGTAAAGGGAGAAACGATCATAATTCGTTTGCGCATAGCAATATCAATGACCTCAGGACATTCCTGGTTAATGTAGCTAAAAAGCATCTCATTGGGCACAAAAATAATGGCGTAGTCGAGGGTGCCCTCTTCCAAATTAATGTAGCCTCGCTCTTCGAGTTGGTGGACCTTGTTTTTGACATCGGTGATGAACTCTTTACGGTAGGTTTCTTTTTCAACTTTGGATTCAGTGTCAGCCATTTTTTGGATAGCGGAGTACGGAAACTTCACGTCCACGGCTACCACGCGCTTGTTGGGAAGCAATAAAGAAATATCTGGCTTAACAGTGGTTTTACCCAGAGGCTGCTGGCGGACGTAGTGAACCCCTTCGATGAGCCCTGCAGTTTGGAGAATGTCGTCCAGAATATGCTCACCCCACTCGCCGCGTTTTTGGTTATTGCTGAGCACCTTACTAAGTTTTTCGGTACTTGATTGCAGTTCTTTGGTGATATTTTGATGTTCCCGGATGTGAGTGGAAATCTCGCTAAACTGCTTGCCACGCTCATCTTCTAGCTTGCGAATTTCATCCTGACGCAGATTGAGTTCGCGGCGGAGTTCACCGACCACCTTTTCGATTTGTTCCTGCTTGTTTTTAAGGTCAGACTCGATGAGTTTTTGTTCACCCTTGAGAATCTCGCGACTTTGCTCGCCCACCTTTTGGGTCACCTCGCCGAAAACTTCGTTGACCAGATTTTTGAGTTGCTGACGTTGTTGTTCCTCTTCCTGCTGATCTGGCTGTTTGAGTTTTTGCAACTGGCGCAAAATAATAAAAGCCAGCGCCCCAATGAGCGCCACGTTGAGGATCAGGAAAAGGAGAAAATCAACATTCATAGGAACATTGTACAGGGCGAGAGGTTGATCGAGTGAGGACGGCGGTACTTGGGTAGGGTGTCACCTTGCTCAAGTGCCAACGTTGGCGCTCGGGCAAGGTGACACCTTCTCTCGATCTGCTACTATATGGATAAAACTATGAATAAAGACCTCTATCTCACCAAGGCGCTTGCCAAGATTTTGGCCAATCAACCCGCCGCTAAAACGTTTGAACTGCTGAGTCAAATTTTGACCGATAAAGAAGTCGATTATGTGGAGCGTCGCTTACGAATTGCCTTCATGTTGCGGCAGGGACATCCGTATACCAAGATTCAAGAAGAACTCAAGGTTTCCGCGGCAACGGTTGCGGTCGTGGCTGACCAGATGAAACAGCCAGAATTTGAAGATTTGGTGAACAGACTCGAAAAAGAAATGTCTCGCTTCAAATGGATTTCCGGAAAGTTAAAATAAGCCAGCACAACATTGTTCTTTTCCCTTCAGTAATGCGCTAAGATACATCGGTATGTTTGTCCTTTTTGCGATTATTCCCATGGCGGCAGTTTTGAGTGCGTTTCTGATTTACCGAAAAACCGGCCGACGTGATTTTCTCCGATTTGATCTTGTCCAGTTCATTTACGCCTTTATTATTGCTCCCCTGATGTTTGTCTGGCTCAAGACGTTTCTTTATTATCTATTGCGTAAAGAAGTTCAGATTTCCCTTTCCATGGATGAGCTTTTTGTGATCGATACTCTTTTTTCAGTTATTGCTCTTTTTGTATATGCTTTTGTAGTTATTCACTCGCTGACCAAAAGTTTTGAGCTTAAACGATATGTTGATCCCCTCTATGATGTTTTTTCCCATTCTGAAGTCCTTCATTTGTGGATTGGGCATACAGGAATGTATGTTGGCGTTATGACTCTTTTTGCCTTGGTATCTATGGTAAATGTTTTCGTGCCGGCCCAGCTGGAAACAGTAAAGTCAGTTTTTTATGGCAGTTTAGTTTTGGGGTACTTGACTGGAATTTTTGGATTTGCCGGCATTTGGCTTTCTAATTTTACCGATAACCCAATCTTCTTAAAAATCATGAAATTCTTCATTGCTCTCTACTTTGCCTGCCACGTGGCGGTGTACTTTTTGTTTGATCCACACTTTAACTCTTCTGCCATGGCCTATTGGGTTATTTTTATGGCTTTCTTTGCCATGACCAGCGCCAGTTACTTGTTTGAGCGTTCTGAGAGAGCTTCTGGTTGGTTCGAGCGTTTTCACCACAAGGTTGGCTGGAAAAAAGGCAATTTTTTGACCAGCAAGAGCAAATTCAAACTGTAGTCTTCTCTCTCTAGATTCATTCTCTTCGAAATCACTCTTCTGTCCCCAATGAGTGGAGCGAAGGTGCTCAAGATCTTGTAGGCAGACCCAGAAGTCAGGATTTGTTTCTCAAAAACCTTCCTTTGTTATGGAGAACTTTCTGGACTTTGGAGTGGGCTTTGCGCAGACATTACTCCGTTAGGAGTGCGCAACGAGCTGCATTGGCTGGCAGCGTACCATGACAGAGTCAAGAAAGTGATTCATGGTAAACTTACCCCTGTAATGCGACCTTTTTATATCACCACTACCCTGCCCTATGTTAACGCTGCGCCCCACATCGGATTTGGCTGGGAAATCACCGAAGCCGATGTTTTGGCCCGCTACCATCGCCTGATTGGCGACAAGGTTATTTTCAATACCGGCACCGATGAGCATGGTCTGAAGATTTACCAAAAGGCTCAAGCCAATGGCCAGGATCCTCAAGCCTATGTGGACGAGTATGCTGCGAAATTTTCTGACTTACGTGATCTTTTAAACCTCTCTTACACCCATTTTATTCGTACGACTGACGCTCACCACGTAGCGGCCGCGCAAGAATTTTGGCGCCGTTGCCTGGCGAATGGTGATATCTACAAAGCGGCCTATGAAGTGAAGTACTGCATCGGTTGTGAGCTCGAAAAAACCGAATCGGAATTGGTGGAAGGACGCTGTCCACTCCATCCCAATCAAGATCTAGAAGTCCGTCAGGAAGAAAATTACTACTTCCGTTTTTCTAAGTACCAGCAGCCTTTACTTGATTGGTATGCGCAAAACCCCGAGTTCGTCCAACCGGAAGAAAGAATGAAGGAAATCATTGGTTTTGCGCAACATGGTCTCCAGGACTTTAGTATCTCGCGCTTGAAAACAAAGATGCCTTGGGGCGTGCCGGTTCCAGACGATGACGAGCAAGTGATGTATGTTTGGTTTGACGCTTTGGTAAACTATGTTTCGACCCTTGGTTGGCCAGACGTTCCCTCTGACTTTGCTGATTTTTGGCCGGTTGTTCAGCTGGCCGGCAAAGATAACTTGCGTCAGCAATCTGCCATGTGGCAGGCAATGCTTTTATCCGCCCAACTGCCGCCTTCGAAAAAAATCTTGATCAACGGATTTATTAGTGTGGCTGGCCAAAAGATGAGCAAAAGTTTAGGAAACGTGATTGCTCCTCAGGATTTGGTGGCTCGCTATGGTCTTGATGGCGCGCGCTACACCCTCTTAGCTCTGGGCACCTTTGCTGGTGATCCCGATGTTACCTGGGAACGTTTGGATGCCCAGTACACGGCCGATCTGGCCAATGGACTCGGTAACCTGGCCTCTCGTGTCGCCAAGATGGCCGAAAAAGCGCAGCTTACTTATACGGGTGACAGCGCAGCCTTTGACAATCAGTATCTCAAGCTCATGAACCACTATGATCTTTCGGCTG
>Ga0265297_10007803_pt1 | contig 14619 bp, 14 predicted proteins | sample Munlanlwell13791_FD_192502 | JGI IMG/M metagenome (GOLD analysis project Ga0265297, IMG submission 192502) | Leachate microbial communities from a municipal landfill in Southern Ontario, Canada - Leachate well 137-91 | ecosystem: Engineered > Solid waste > Landfill > Unclassified | place... | reverse complement strand
GTTTCCACTAAACGTTTCATTGTGTTTCTCCTTGTTTTGGGTTTATATCATTTTGTTGAATTTTCATTGTACTGGCTAAGAGTATAGCATATTTCAACGATTTTGTCAAGGGCAAAATAAAAATATTTGTGTAATTTTAGAGTAAATTTTGTGCATAAATTCAGGTTTTTGGGCATTAAATTCAGTATAATTTAAAAAAACAGCTCATAAAAGCCGTTTTTTATTGATTTACTTGATTTTTTATTTAAATTTTGATATAAAATTATTATCCCAATGCAATTGTTATTCGCCCCTTTAAATTTGCCCTTTGCCCCCTTAGCTCAATGGATCGAGCACTGGTCTTCGGAACCAGTGATGGGGGTTCAATTCCCTCAGGGGGCAAATTTTTAAGGGTGAACGTTTAAATATAGTTTATGTGCATCGCTAGCTCAATTGGCAGAGCAGATCCCTCTTAAGGATAAGGTTCTGGGTTCGATTCCCAGGCGATGCACCAAATCAAATACCCAATCTTAAGATTGGGTATTTGATTTTTTACGTAAATTTAAACAAAAATTAAATAAATTTCTTTTAAAAAAGCCTCTAAGTTTACGAAAATTGGTAAAATTATATATTTTATGGTAGAAAATACTTGACTTTAGACGATTTTTATGTTAAACTGAGGCACTGTACCTTGACAATTTTATATAAAATACAATATATAACACAGCCTCAAACTTGGAAAAGTTTGAAAAGGAGAACGAAATGAAGAAGACAGCCGTTGTTACTCTTGTGCTAGCTTTCGCTTTTATGGGTGAATCTTTTGCCCAACAAAGTAAGGCTAAGGTATCTGACAATGATTCCTTGCAACTTCTTGAAAAAATGAGGAGCTGTAAAGAAAAGAAAGGACTGTGGGATGAGAAGGGCGGGTTTTGTAAAGTTTGTGAAAAAAAGCCTAGGCCAAAAACCGGGAAGGGAACAAAATCGCCTCCCAGAAGGCCAGCCGGAAAGATCTATAATGTATCGCCCATAAAAGTTCCGTCCGAACCATTGCTTCCGCCGATAACTCAATATCAATGGCAATCGCAATCAATCAATTATCCGCCAGTTTCTCAAGCTGAAGCGGGTGCGACGCCTGCCGCTGTAGCAACTGAGAAACCAAAATGGTTTTTTATCGGACCGGGCGTGTGGGCGTTGGGGACTTATATGTCCCCGCATGATTTCATGCTCGGTCCATACGTGGCACTAATGTTTGCCGTCAACTATCGTTTTCGCTTAGGGGCAAATATCGGGGTTGGGTTTGGCCCATGGGAGCCGGAAGACCAGGGAAAAGTTAATCTGTGGTTGGGTGCCTTAGCCGGCATCCGTGCCTACAAAGGTCTTTTTATAGACCTGGGTTTAGAGAGTGTGTGGGGCGGATTTTCCGGCCTCACGACCCATAGAAGGATGTTTTTCTTTTCTGTTGGTCCGGAATACTGGTTTGGTGATCGTGGCAGTATTTCCTTGCGTTTTATTTTCGGCGTATGGGATGAAGTGTGCCGTTGTGTACGCGGCACGAAAACGGATTTCGCGGGTGGCAACATTTTTTCTGCAACGTTTTACTTCTAACCAAAAAAAAGGAGAAATATAATGCGAATCATATTGGTATTATTTATTGCCGCCTGCATGTCATGCACAATGGCATCCCCGGACATGAGTAATTGCGACTCCGGAGTGAAGGCGGCGACAATTCCTGATGTGGGTGTACATCTTGAAATTAAGGTGGATCGGAAGGTGGAACACAAGATTGATAGTGATGGCGATAGCTTCTCACCGGGACCGGGCGGGGATTGTGATGATATATCCCGGGGCGCCGGAGCTTTGCAATGGACGCGATGATGATTGTGATGGACTAATTGACGAAAATGCTGAGGGTACCAAACAGGCATGCGGGCTCTCAATCGGAGAGTGCAAGGCCGGTACCACTGAATGCATCAACGGACGGCTAATCTGTGATGGGCCGACGTTGGTTCTCCCAAAGGAGCACGAACTCTGCAACGGAAAGGATGATGACTGCGACGGGACTTGCGATGAAGATTTCCCGCAAGTGGCAGTGGGCAGCGGTTGTTCCAACCGACGTGAAGCTCAGACATGTGAAGCGGGAATTGGCGCGTGTAAGCGGAGTGGTCATTACGTCTGCGATGATGCCCAAACGGGCGTCAAATGCGATGTGGCGGCTGGGGCACCTTCAACCGAAGGCCCCCCGGGAAACGCAACGTGTTACGATGGCATAGATAATGATTGTAATAACCTTACAGATTCGGCGGACCCAAAATGCCGTGCGTGCACGCAAGACTCGGAGTGCAATGATTTTAATCTTTGTACTCAAGATTCTTGTACCGGCGGGGTGTGCAAAAACACGCCTTATGCCGATAATACGTCGTGCTCTGACAATCTGTACTGCAATGGCATTGAAAAATGCCAGAGTGGAGTTTGCGTGGCGGGACAAAAAGTTTTCTGCGACGACAATGATCCATGTACAGTTGATACTTGTGATGAAACGCAGAAAAAATGCACTTTTACTTTGACCCCTAGGCCTGGACTAGAAGGTCCTCCGGGAAACGCAAATTGTTCGGATGCGCTGGACAACGACTGTGATAGGTTAATTGATTTGGCGGACCCGGATTGCCGGGGGTGTGATAATGATTTGCAGTGCAAGGGGAGTGACCCTTGCAAAAATTATTATTGCAATCCCCCTACTAAGATGTGTGGGGAAACGGTAAAGTCCGAAGGGGCTGTGTGCGATGATGGGACAGGGACATTTTGTGGTGGCAGCAAAACCTGCAAAAGCGGGATTTGCTCTCAAAACGTAGCGATTGTGTGCAACGACAATAACGTGTGCACAACCGACACATGCAGTGAGGCTCTGAAGCAGTGCATTTTCACTCCAATCTCCGGTTGCCAAGTTTGCACGGACAATGTTATTTGCAATGATAACAATCCGTGTACGCAGGATTTGTGCATTTCAGGAAGATGTCAAATTACTCAGCTTCCTGAAAACTCATCTTGCGACGATGGACAATTCTGCACTGTTAATAAACGGTGCACGTCAGGTATGTGCGTAGGAGTCCAACGTGATTGCTCAACATTCGGCGATGTATGCAATACCACGACGTGCAACGAGCAGACTGATACCTGCCAGAAGATCCAAAAAGCCAACGGAACTGTTTGCGATTCATCTTCGTTCTGCAATGGAACAAAGACTTGTCTAAACGGTGTGTGCCAGGGAGGCACGGCGGTTGTTTGCAATGATTACAACGATTGCACTGTTGATACTTGCAATGAGTATCAAAGGCAGTGCACTTTCACATTAACGCCTAAGCCGGGACAGGAAGGTTATAATATTACGGGTACTTGTACTGATAATATTGATAATGATTGTGATGGACTAAAAGACTACGCGGATCCTGATTGTCGGCAGTGCCAGTATGACTACAATTGTACACCAACTTCTAGTGGGCAGTGCGTTCAAACGGTGTGCAATCTCACAACCTATCGTTGTGAGACCACTAATAAAGCCAACGGAAGCTATTGCGACGATGGTCAATTCTGTACCATGAATGACCAGTGTCAAAATGGCGTGTGCACAGGCTCTTCGCGTGACTGTTCATCTGTAATAACAGGTGATCAATGTAATTACGCATTTTGTGATGAGAGCACAGACTCTTGCCGTAAGATTGCAAGAAGTAATGGCACTTATTGTGAGGATGGTTTGTTTTGCACAGTAAATGAAACGTGCCAAAATGGTTATTGCTCTGGCGGGCAACAACGGAATTGCAGTCCTGGAACGTGCGACGAGGACAATGACCGTTGCACGACCGTGTCAACAACATCGGGGTGTGCTGATGGAACTCGTGAGGGGTTTACCGATGCATCAACTTTTTCAATGATTGCCGGTTGTGGCGGCGGGTGGACGATTGCCGGTTTGGTTTCTTCAACGCCAGCATCTGGTTGTACTGTTGCCGGTAATACAAGTTCCAACCCATTTGGCAGTGGTTGCAATGCGGCAAATCTTTGTGCCAGTGGGTGGCATATCTGCGCCAACTCTTCTGAAGTACTTTCTCATCTTCCTAATGGTAAAACCTGTTGGGATGCTTGGGGTGGAGCCGGAGCGGAACGCAGATTTTTTGCCAGTATGCAACCATCTAATGGAAATGGATATTGTAACACATCCGGAACCAATGATATCTTTGGTTGCGGAAACTATGGAGATCCACCACAGGTTGGGTCTTGCGGCACACTCAACGTGTTCTCATCTGAGGACTGTAGCGCAATCCGATTCATTGGTACAACGGTTGTTTGGGAGTGCGGTGGAGCCGGTGATTCCTCAGATGAGCGAGCCAATGTTCTTAAAAAGGTTCCAGAGGGTGGTGGTGTGTTATGTTGTAATAACCAGTCGGGATATTACTATTCTTCCAATCCCTATGGTTATTTGTATTAGTTCTTTAGCTTACACTTAGTTCTTTTGTAAATCTTAAGCCCTAGCTTTATGCCGGGGCTTTTTTTATTGCAAATCGCACCTTTTTTTGTTAAGATGAGATTATTATGGAGCTCGCAAATTTTATTAAAGACGTTCCGAATTATCCAAAACCAGGCATAATCTTTAAAGATATTACGCCGCTTTTGGGGGACAAAGAAGCATTCATTTTTGCAATAAATAGTTTTGCTGAAAATTTTAAAGATAAAATTGACGTTGTAGTTGGAATTGATGCGCGCGGATTTTTGTTGGCCGCGCCAGTGGCTTATAAACTCGGCGTCGGTTTGGCGATTGTGCGAAAACCGGGCAAACTCCCGCGCAAAACAATTCGCGAAGATTATACTTTGGAATATGCCAGCAATTCTTTGGAAATACACACAGACGCGATTCTGCCCGGGCAAAATGTTTTGATAATTGATGATGTTTTGGCAACCGGCGGCACAATGGAAGCAACGTGCAAATTGGTTCGGAAGCTGGGTGGCAATGTGGCAGGGATTGGATTTTTGATGGAGCTGGAATTTTTAAAAGGCAGAGAAAAACTGGAAGGATTTGAAGTTTTTTCTTTAATTCAATATTAATTCTACTTTCTATTTTCTAAATTCTATTTTCTAATTTTATGCTCGGCATTTTTGGCGGCTCAGGATTTTATGAGCTTTTAGAAAATTCTGAAGAAATAAAAATAGATACGCCCTTTGGCGCGCCTTCTGATGTGCTGATGAAAGGAAAGTACGAAGGACAAGATGTGGTGTTTTTGCCGCGACATGGAAAAGGGCATAGATTGCCGCCGCATAAAATTCCATATCAAGCGAACCTTTGGGCAATGAAAGAGTTAGGAGTGAAAAAAATTTTGGCGCCCTCGGCCGTTGGCAGTTTGCGCCGCGAAATTAGCCCGGGAACATTTGTTGTTTGTGATTCTTATATTGACAGAACGGTTGGCAGGGAAGATACTTATTTTCATGGCCCTGAGGTGCGGCACATGACCTCGGTTGATCCGTATTGTCATTGTTTGCGCGATAAAATCATCGCGGCCTGTAAAACGGTTCAGGTGCCGGTAGTAGAACGGGGCGCGATCGTGGTGATAAATGGCCCGCGCTTTTCCACGATTCCGGAAAGCCAATGGTTTTCATCGCTTGGCGCCTCGGTTATTGGCATGACAGGTTACCCCGAAGTGGTTTTAGCAAACGAACTTGGCATTTGTTATGCTAATATCGGGCTGGTTACTGATTATGACGCCGGATTGCACGGCGAAGAAGGGTTGGCGGCCTCGTCCGCGCAAGAAATCTTAGCGACATTTAATAAAAATCTGGAAAATATTAAAAAAGTTGTGTTGGAAGTTATAAAAAATTACGATGCCGCTGATTGCCCGCGATGCCTGGAAAAAGTTGAACAATCAAAATTTAACTAAGAATCATGAATTAAGAATCAAGAATTAAGGTATAAAACGCTACATATTTTTGCCGCGGCAGTTTACCCCCTAATTCTTTATTCATAATTCTTGATTCTTAACTTGTGGTTTATGCTTTATTCAAAATTGTTTTCAAAAGCTTCAAAATCCGCGCCAAAAGACGCGGAATCAGCCAATGCCAAATATTTAGTTCAAGGCGGATTTGTCCATCAAGAAATGGCCGGAGTCTACTCCTGGTTGCCGCTGGGGCTTCGTGTTTTGCGCAAAGTGGAAAATATCATCCGCGAGGAGATGAATGTTTTGGGCGCGCAAGAAATTTTAATGCCTGCGCTTCAACCAAAAGAAAACTGGGCAACAACAAAACGTTGGGATGGTTTTGATGTGCTTTTTAAATTGCAAAGCAAAATCGGCGGAGAAGCAGCTTTGGGCGCGACTCACGAAGAAATTGTAACCCCTTTGGTTGGCGCGTATGTAAATTCTTATAATGATTTGCCGCTTGCTGTTTATCAAATCCAAAATAAATATCGCGACGAGTTGCGCGCCAAAGCCGGTGTGCTCCGCGGCCGCGAATTTGGAATGAAAGATTTGTATAGTTTTCATAAGGACGAAGCGGATTTGGAAAAATATTACGAAAAAGTAGCAAAGGTTTATTTAAAAATTTTTAAACGATTGGGTCTTTCCGCGCTCCGCGTGCGGGCTTCTGGCGGCGCGTTTTCAAAATTTTCCGACGAGTTCCAGGTTGTTACGCCATCCGGCGAGGATACAATCTACTATTGCCCGAAATGCAAAATTCATTACAATCAAGAGCTTGTTAAAAATGGCAAATGCACTGAGGGACATCAGCTGGACGAGGGACAAAAATCAATTGAAGTTGGCAACATTTTTAAATTGATGACGCGTTTTTCCGATGCCTTCGGACTAAAGTATTTAGATAAAGACGGGCAACAGAAACCGATAATTATGGGCTGTTATGGGATAGGAATCACACGGCTTGTCGGTGCCATTGTTGAAATTAACCATGACGAAAAAGGAATAATCTGGCCAAAAGAAGTCGCGCCTTACGCCACGCATTTAATTGCGCTGTTTGGGAAAGATGCCAAGACAAATAAAAAAATATCCGTTGCTTGCCAGACTGTCATTGTGAGCGAAGCAAAACAATCTCGCGAGGTTTTATTTGACGACCGCGCCAATGTTTCCGCCGGAGAAAAATTTGCCGTTTCTGATCTCTTGGGCATTCCTGAGCGCATTATTATTTCTGAAAAAACCCTAGCTCAAAAATCAATGGAAATAAAAAATCGCAAAACCGGAAAAGTGACAATGAAAAAAATATAATAATTTTATTCAATTTGTAGGGACAGAGTACTGCTCTGTCCCTACTTTGTAAGAAATTTTTATTTATATGGAACTATCCGAAGCCGCAAAAAATTTAAAACCTGGCACTTATAAGCATTTTAAAGGCAAAAAATATCAAGTTTTAGGAATAGTCCATCACAGTGAAACTTTGGAAGAAATGGTTTTGTATAAACATTTGGACGATGACGGCGGGCTTTGGGTTCGTCCGCTTCCGATGTTTACGGAAGAAGTGGAACGTGATGGAAAAAAAATTTTGAGATTTAAATATATTGAAGGTTAATTTATCTTTTCCTCCCTCTTGTACTCAAGAGGAGGGAAAAAAAGACGGCGGTAAAAAACTTGAGATTTAAATATATTGAATGAAAAAAGCTCCAAAATTTGGAGCTTTTATGAATCGGTTTTATTTTTTCAACGCGAGAATAGCGGTGGCGATTTGCGTAATGGCGGCAAGACTTGGAGCCGCTAAATCTTGATATTGCCCGTTCCATCGAAAAAGAACAACAAGAACCATAATAAGATTGGTAATCGCCCATAAAAACCATGGCAAAGGTTTCTCATTTTTGCTGTCGCGCCAAACGCTTTTCCATGTTGGGATCATTGTTATAATGGAACATATTTGCAAGAGCAGATTGGCGGAGGTGGCATTTTTATAGATTAACCAAATCAGAGTTGCCAAAATTCCGAGTCCAAAAGTATAGAAATCAAATTTTGTGAGCCGCGAAAGATTGAAAGGACGAATGTAACGCAACAGGTTATGCAGGTAGAGATAGACAATATGCCTTTTACCCAATCATTGCACATGGCAATATAGGTTATGGCATTTAAAATCAGCAAAAAAGATCCCAGTCCCCAGGTAACCATATTCGGTTTGCATCTGCCTTTCAATATATCTTTGTTGTAAAGAACGTAGGTGAAAATACTCAAAACGCTGGCTGCCATTCCCATTAAAACAGTTGGTTTCATTTTTTTCTCCTTACAGGGCAATTTAACAAATATTGATTTTTTGGTCAAGTATGTTATTATTATTTTAATTAATTTAAATTTATGTCGGAAAAATATTGGACAAAGAAAAAAGATTGGATACAAAAAATAAAAGACGGCAGTAAAAAAGATTTGCCAAAAGTCGTGGAAATAAAAGACGAAAAGGGAGTAAAAAGATGGGGCGGCAAAACACTAGCCATTCCCGCGCCGGTTGAGGTATGGGAAATCATGAAAAAAGTGCCAAAAGGGAAACTCATAACCACAAATGAAATCCGCCAAAAAATCGCCAAAAAGTATAAAGCTGAAGTCGGTTGCCCTTTGACTTGCGGGATATTTTCTTGGATGGCGGCGTACGCCGGTGAACAGGAGCGCGAGGAGGGGAAAAAGAACGTCACTCCGTATTGGCGCACATTAAAATCCGGCGGAATTTTGAACCCAAAATATCCTTGCGGTCTTCTAAAGATGAAAAAAATGCTGGAAGCCGAAGGACATAAAGTGGTTAAAAAAGGAAAAAACTATATCGTCTTAGATTTTGAAAAGAAGCTTGTAAGGATTTAGAAAACATCTGTCCGGTTGGACAGATGTTTTCTTTTATGTTAATAAAATATTATGTCCTTTAACAGGATAATTATTAAAAAGGAGAAAATTATGGATCCAAGAATCAGGCAATTGGCAAAAAAATTGATCAAAAGTTCTGTTTGTTTGCAGACCGGCGAAAATATTCTCATTCAATCAAGCAATGCGGCGAGCTTTCCGCTGGTTGAAGCCTTGGTTGATGAGGCGTACGCGGTTGGAGCGCGGCCTTATCTCAAAATAAGCGATGCGAAAATTTCGCGCGCATACATGAGGCACGCAACTCGCGAGCAGTTGGAGCTTTCCGAAAAACAATTTTTTGAACTAGTCAAAAACATGCAAGCCTACATTAGTCTTGCCGCTGTGGAAAACCAATATGAACAATCTGATCTTCCCAAGGATATCTTGAAAATGGCCGGAGAGATTGGCAAGCCATCATTGGATTACAGGGTTAACCGCACCAAGTGGTGTGTTCTACGTTGGCCTACACCCGGAATGGCGCAGACGGCAGAAATGCCTTCTGAGACTTTTGAAGAATTCTATTATAAGGTTTGCCTCTTGGATTATGAAAAAATGTCCAAAGCTATGGAGGTCTTGCGTATTCTCATGGACAAAACCGATAAAGTGCTGATTACGGGTAAAGGAACGCACCTTGAATTTTCCATCAAAGGAATACCGGCTGATAAATGCGACGGCAAGAAAAATATTCCAGATGGTGAAATTTGCACTGCGCCCATCAGGGAATCGGTAAACGGAACGGTTTATTTTACTGCGCCAACAATATACGATTCAGAACGTTTTTCGGGAGTTTCGTTGGTTTTTAAAAATGGAAAAGTTGCGGATGCGTCATGTGAACAGGGATCCAATGATAAGCTGAACGATATTTTGAATCGCGATGAGGGATCGCGATTTATTGGTGAATTTGCAATTGGTTTGAATCCTCACGTGGTAAAGCCGATGCTGAATATCCTTTTTGATGAAAAAATCGCCGGTTCTTTCCATCTGGCGCTCGGCCAATGCTATGATGAATCGCCAAATGGAAATAATTCGCAAATTCATTGGGATATGGTTTGCATTCAAACGTCAGAATATGGCGGAGGGGAAATGTATTTTGATGATGTGCTAATCAGAAAAGACGGCCGGTTTGTTTTGCCGGAATTAGAAGGCTTAAATCCTGAGAATCTTATTTAAAGTTAAGCTCTGCAAATTGCAGAGCTTTTAAAATATTAAAAATCCTCCGTAATGACGCGGAGGATTTTTGTGAGTGTTTAATTTGTTCCGTTATTTTCAGTCTCTGTTGGCGCGTTTGAACCGGTTTTCTTTAATGCATCTTTTAGATTTTTTCCGGCTTTAAATTTTGCTACCAAAACAGATGGAATTTCTATTTGTTCTTTTACATTTCTTGGATTAACACCAATTCTGCCTTTTCTTTTTCTTGAAGAGAAGGCTCCGAATCCAGCTAAAACAACTTCTTCGCCTTTTATTAAATTTTCAGTAATTAACCTTGTAAGCTCGTCTAATATTTTTTCCGCCTGGGCTTTTGAAACGCCACCCACTTTTTCACTTAGCGCTTGGGCCAATTGTGTTTTATTCATATTTAGAAATTTAGGAGACGAATAGCGAATGTGAGACGAATATATAATGAATACAATTTATACAATATTTATATATTCGGTATTTATTCACTATTCTTTCCTTAATTATATTATAACTTCTTCTAAAATTTGTTTAATTTTTTTAGTTTTTTTGTCTTCAATTTCCGCATAAATTCCTTGAATCACGGCCGGGCCTTTTTCCGGAAGCTTATGTTTTAATTTTGAATCTTTATGGCGTAGAGATTCTATTACTGAATCTTTGTCTTCGCCAATAACCGAGTCGCGCGCTCCGCACATTCCCAAGTCGGTTATGTATCCGGTGCCTTGCGGCTGAATTTGCGCATCGGCTGTTGGCGTATGCGTGTGCGTGCCCCACACCAAGCTGGCTTTTCCATCGGCAAACCAACCCATTCCGCGTTTTTCAGACGTTGCTTCCGTATGCAAATCAACAAGTATCGCGTTTATTTTTTTATTTTTGTGCTCTTTGATAATATTCTCAAGCGCTATGACAGGGGAATGAACCTTGGCGCCTTCGGCTTTCATCAGAACTCTGCCGGCAAGATTTATAGCTAATATTTTTTTCCCGTTCGCTTCTATTGTATTATACCCCTCGCCTAATTTACGGTATATCTTTTTATAATTTGCCGGACGAATCAACTTGTTTTTTAGCTCTTTGTTTTCCAACACTTTTCGGAGTTCTTCTTTTTTATCCCAAATATGATTTCCCGATGTGCAAAAATCAACGCCGGCGGTAAAAATTTCGCGAAGCGTTTTTTCAGTCACGCCTGATCCGTGGGCAAGATTTTCGCAATTGGCAATAACAAGATCGGGACTGTATTTTTTGCGGAGTGCCGGAAGTTTTTTTGCCAAAGCCTTTCTGCCGATTGATCCCATTATATCTCCGAGGACAATCAATTTAATCATATTAAATAAGGCTTTAGGCATTAGCTATTAGGTTGTTAGGGAAGGAGCGAAAAATATTTTTCGCAAATTATTAGTCGCGAAGCGACACCTTAACCTACTACCTACAACCTAATACCTAATTGCCTGTTTTTATTATTTTGCGTATTCAATTACTCTTTTTTCTCTGATTGCCGTTACTTTTATTTCGCCTGGATATTGAAGTTCGGATTCAATTTGGTTGGCGATTTTTTTAGCCAATTCGTGAGTGGAATAATCATCCATTTCTTCCGGTTTTACAAATACGCGAACTTCGCGGCCGGCTTGAATGGCATAAGCCTTTTCAACGCCCTGAAAACCGGTGGCGATGTTTTCAAGCTCTTGCAATCTTTTAATATATTGCTCATAGCTGTCTTTTCTGGCTCCCGGCCTGGCGCCTGAAATGGCGTCGGCAATTTTAACGATAAGAGCTTCCAATGTTTTTGGTCGGTCATCATGATGTCCCAAGGCAATGTAAGCAATGTCCTCAGGTATATTGAACTTTTTTAAGATGTTATAACCAATTTCCGGATGTCCGCCCTGAATATCTTGATCCATGGCCTTGCCAATATCATGCAAGAGCCCGCCTTTTTTACAGATCGTTATATCCGCGCCCAATTCCTCGCCCAACATAGCGGAAAGATTTGCAACTTCAATTGAATGAAGAAGCATATTTTGTCCGTAACTGGTTCTGAATTTCAAACGTCCAATGACTTGTACTAATTTTTGATCAATGCCGGTCAAGCCTAATTTGTACAAGGCCTCTTCGCCGGCTTTATTTATTTCCACGGCTAATTCTTTTTTAACATTTTCAATGGTTTCTTCAATGCGCGCCGGCTGGATTCTGCCATCTGAAATCAATTTATCCAATGCGCGTTTTGCCAATTGACGCCTGATCGGGGAGAAAGACGAAATTGTAATTGTTTCCGGTGTTTCATCAATTAAAATTTCCGTTCCTGTTAATTGTTCAATGACTTTGATGTTTCTGCCTTCTTTTCCAATAATTCTGCCCTTCATCTCGTCGTTTGGCAGGGTAACTGATGTGGTGGCGTTTTCAGATACGCAAGCCGCCGCCATTCTTTCTATAACTGACATTAATTTTTCCCGGGCTTCTTTTTCCAGTTCGTCAGCGTTTTGTTGCTCCAATTTATGTTTGCGCGCCATCAACTCTTCGCTGGCGTCTTTAGCCACTAAATTTAAAAGTTCGGTTTTGGCGCTGTCGCGAGAAAGCCCGGCGATTTGCTGTAATTTTATCATTTCGTCATCACGCACTTTTTGAATATCTTTTTTCAAATCTTCCAATTTGTTGGATTTTTCAAAAAGTTTTTGCTGTTTGTCTTGAAACTCCAAAAGTTTTTGGTCAAAAACAGCTTCGCGTTTTTCCAATCTTTTTTGAAATTCTTGGACTTCTTTTCGGCGCGATACTTCTTCGCGCTTGGCCTCATCTATTATTTGAAGCCCTTTTTCCTTTACTTTAACAAGGTATTCTTGACCCCTGTTTTTTGCTTCTGAGAGAATTTTTTCGGCTTTTATTTCTGCGGAGCCGACCTGTCCGCGGGCAATGATTTTACGAAGAGCGTAACCTATCAGAATGCCCAATACTGCGCCCAAAATAGCCGCAGTTAAGAGTAAAACAATCGTTGTTGTCATAATGATTCAAGGACAAATCCAAAAGAGAATCCGAGATAGCGGTTTCTTCAAATTCTATAGTTTTTGAGTTAAAAATTGAAGTAATTTTCATAAGTAATTAAAACCATTTTCTACGCGAATTCTCCTCTTAATTTTGCTTAATTTAGTTAATTAAATACAAATTCATTATAGCACAGTTATCTTTTTTTGGCAAGTTGGGCGCAAATATGGGAATTAGCTTGTAGACATTAAGTTTAGGAGTCGCTCCGCGACAATACTTTTGATTATTCAATACTAAAAATAAAAACCCCGCGAGTTTGCCGGGGTATGGCTAAGTATTATTTTTTGATAGAATTGTTTACGGCTTCTCAATTAAGTATTTTTCCCAATTGTCTTTTGTTAAGTTCTTAGTCTCAACGGCATTTTTTAATTTGCAATCTCCAATTTCCGTCCTCTGTAACTCTTCCAAATAAGCTCCGCAACCCAATGTTTGGCCAATGTCATGGGCGAGGGTGCGGATGTAGGTGCCGGAGGAAACGCGAGCTTCTATTTCCAAATCAGGATAATTGTAGTCCAACATTTTTATATAATAAATATTGATATTAACTGGTTTTCGTTCAATCTCAACGCCTTTTCGCGCCAATTCGTACAGTTTTTTGCCACCAACTTTTTTTGCCGAGTACATTGGAGGCACTTGCGTCTGCTCGCCAACAAATTGTTGCAATACATTTTGTATTTGTATTTTTGTTTTCGTGTTTTCGTGTTTTTGTGTTTTTGTGATTTGTCCCGTCCTGTCCTGTGTGTCCGAAACCGCGCCAAGTCGTAATTTGGCAATATAAGCCTTATCCATTTTTGAAAAATTGGAAATTTGGCGTGTTGCTTCACGCTCTACAGCCACAATCAAAAGCCCGCTGGCAAAGGGATCTAGCGTACCGGCGTGGCCTATTTTTCGGATACCCGTGATTCGCCGCAATTCATCAATGACATCGTGCGACGTTGGTCCCGATGGCTTATTTATAAGAAAAAAACCGCTTGTCATAATAGTAGTAGCTTGATTTTTAATATATAGTGATGTAAAATACACTTTATAAAGCTAATATAACTAATCAATAATAAGATGAATATATCAGAACTGGCAAGAAAATTAAAGATAAACCCAAATGAACTCCGCGATATGTTGCCGCAGATGGGTTTTGACGTTGGCGGAAAAGCGATTAAAATTGATAACAAAATCGCTCAAAAAATTATTGATAATTGGCGAGATTTATATAGAAAATGGCGTTTTGAAAAAGAAAAAGAAAGGGAAGCCTCACAAATTGTCGTGGCGCGTGGCGAAGGAGAAGAAAAGCGTCAGGTTTTTGTCGCTAAAACCATTACCGTAAAAGAATTTTCCGCAAAATTGGGAGTTCCGGTAAACGCGCTCATGAAGATTTTGATGAAGAATGGTATTTTGGCGTCCTTAAACGACCACATTGATTTTGAAACCGCCTCAATCATAGGTGATGACCTGGGCGCGGCCATTGTTGCGGAAAAGGAAACTGTTGATTTGGAAACCGGAAGCGAAGAAACGGTAGCAGACTCAATTAAGGCCTCCAAGAATTTGGCGGCTCGTCCGCCGGTTGTTGTTGTTATGGGACACGTTGATCATGGAA
>Ga0265297_10007802_pt1 | contig 14621 bp, 16 predicted proteins | sample Munlanlwell13791_FD_192502 | JGI IMG/M metagenome (GOLD analysis project Ga0265297, IMG submission 192502) | Leachate microbial communities from a municipal landfill in Southern Ontario, Canada - Leachate well 137-91 | ecosystem: Engineered > Solid waste > Landfill > Unclassified | place... | reverse complement strand
GGACCTCGCCGGCGTGCTCGAGCTCGAGCAGCTCGAGGAGATCGCCGGCGTGCTCGAGCTCGGCCGTGAGGACCTCGCGCATGAAGTCGAGCTCGAGGGCCTCGAGGACCTCGCCGGCGTGCTCGAGGACCTCGCCGGCGTCGCGACCGGCACGAGGAGCGGCACGAGCTCCGCCCGGGCGAACCTGCGCCGCTCCGCGCGCTCGAGCTGCGGCCAGAGGGCCAGCCAGTAATCCCAATCGATGCCGGAGCCCTCCTCCGCGGCCGCGGCGCCGGCGCGGAGCTCGTACGCCGCCCGGGCTATCACGAGGGCCTCGAGGCGACCGCGGCCGTAGCAGACGGCGCGGAGCGTCTCGAGCATCGCGGCGACGGTCTCCCTCCTCGAGACCGGCCCGGATCCGGACGGCCGCGGAGTTGGCCTCGAGGTCAACCGCGCTGTGGGTTGGCACACGGCTTGCGAAGTCTCCTCGAGGCGGTTCCCGTCCGCGAGCTGTGCGAGCGGTGCAAGGGTCCGCGGCGAATGCCGCGGCTCAACAGGAGCGGCCGCACGGCCGCGAGGTCCAGAGGAGCGCCCTGGCTCCTCGTGAGGAGTCTCGCTCGCCACGTCCCGATCCGGCGAAGCTACATCGATCGCGCGTGCGGAGCTCCCTTCAAAAGAAGGGGCTTCGGAGGGGGAACCCCGATCGTAGGTCTGGCAATCTGACGCCTTGTGTTCAGGTGTAGGCATAGGACCCCAGAGGGCCCGCGCGCGCTCGGTCAGCGTGAGCACCACGATCCGGTCCCGCACGTAGAGATCGGGCGAGAGCTGGCGCCCGGTGTGGCCGTAACCGTATGACTTGAGAAGGTAGCCCAGCTCCACGAGCTCCCGGATCGCGCGCTCGAGCGTGCTCCTCGAGCACGCCTCCTCCGTTGCATCCGCTATAGCATCTGCAAGCGCGTCCAGAGGGCCGCGCGTGCCTAGGTATCCGACAGGGCCGCCCCGGTGGAGCGCGACGAACCACCGGAGGACGCGCCGGGCGCGCTTTGAAAGATCACGGGGAGAGCTCCAGCGGACGAGCGAGATCACGTAGCGGACGGATCGGAAGGCGGAGGATTCGGCGTGTCTCCAGGCGAGATCGCCACGTCGGGGCGAATTTGGGCAAAGCAGAGCCGCAGAGCTCATTTCTTGACCTCTTTCAACGACTTGGGTTATGTTCAGGGCAACCGATCTGCCCTACCAAACCACACCCCAAGGCGGCCGTCAAGATTCCGGATCTGGCGCCGCCGTCTACCTAGAATCTTCCGCAGAACCTAGACTCGCGGTGACTCGTGATTATGGTATAATGCGAAATTTTTTTGGCCGGGTTTTCTGGAGTTCCGAGACACTTTTAAGGCCCGAAAAACGGGCACGGGAGGGCAAAATGTCCATGATAGAGCTGGATGACGGACCGTCGACACCGCCGGAGATCCCCGCGGAAGCTCCTCGAGCTCCCGCGCCGGCCGTCGTTCCCCCGCCTCCGCCTCCTCCGGATCTCCCAAGATCGCCGGCGGTTCCCGAGGAAGAAGAGGAGCTCCCGCCCTCGAGATCGCGGGAGGTCCCGGAGGAGGTCCGGGATCTCCTCTCGCAGTTCGGCGACGACGGCGGGTTCATGCTCAAGATCGAGCGCGCCTATCCGATGGAGGACGCCGGGTTCCAGTACTCCGTCCCGCTCGACTCCTCGTTTTCGGAGGAGGAGCTCAAGCGCACGTGCGGCGGCCGCGTGTTCCGGTTGAAGGTATACGACGGGCAGAATAAATACGTCACGTGCCGCACCGTCCGGATCGACGACGTGCCCCGCCGGGACGGCGTGCCGATCGTGCACAAGAAGAACGAGGAGGAGAAGAAGCCGAGCGAGCTCGGCGAGCTCGCCGGCGTGCTCCGCGAGATGCTCACGCGCCAGCAAGCCGCGCAGGAACGACAACAGGCGTTGATCGAGAAGCTACTCCTCGAGGGCGGAGGCGACGGCGGAGGAGATCAGCCGGACGCGCTCGGGATGCTCGAGCAGACGGCCGCGGTGATCGCCGCCGTGCGCGAGATGGCGCCGAGCGTCGGCGCCGGCGGAGAGGGCGCCGGCGACGCCTCGAGCGCGCTCATGCTCAAGTTCGGCGAGAAGCTCTTGGACAAGCTCGACAGCAAGAAGGAGGAGAAGAAGGAAAAGCCGGCCGCGGCGCCCGGGAAGACGATCCGGATCCTCCGAGGAGCTCCGGCCGCTCCGCCTGGTGCTCCTCGAGCTCCGCTCCCGCCCGGGCGGCCCGCTCCGCTTCCGCCGGCCGCTCCGCCTCCGCCGGCCGCTCCGCCTCCGCCGCTCGCCGCGGCCGCGCCTCCGGACGCGCCGGCGCCGCCGCTCTCCGCGGTCCCGGACGAGGACGCCGGCGTTGACGAATCGGCAACGGACGAGGGTTTCGAGATCACGCCGGACGACGTGCTCGAGGGGCTCTCCTCCATGCCGCTCGAGGAGGCCGCCCAGGTGGTGCGCGGTCTTTTCCACAAGCTCACTCCCGCCGAACAAGAAAAGGCGGTTAAGATCATCATCAGCTAGTCGGTGTTACGATTGTCAAAAAGGTAACACTGGCGTATTGTCGGATCGTCATGACTCCGCCGAGGATCAGCGTCACACGGATCCGCCCGCGCTCCACGCGCGAGCAGCTCCGCAAGACGATCGCGCTGGTAGGCAAGGGGATCCGCGACGGGTCAACGTACCTGCCGATCCGACAGTGGGCGGCCGCGGCTGCAGCTCGAGCTCCTCACCCGAAGAACTACCTCGAGCAGCTCGGCGAGCTCTACAACGAATTCACGCGCCGGTGGCGCTACGTGCGCGATCCGCTCCTCGCCGAGATGGTCCACATTTCGGGCCCGGCGATCTGGCAGAACGTGATCGGCTCCGCGACAGGGCAGGGCACCGGCGATTGCGATTGCGCGACGGCGGCGATCGGCGCCGCGGCCGCGTCGATCGGCTTCCCGGTCCGCATGGTCACGAGCACGCCGCTCCGAAGTCGAAACGGACTTCCCGGGCACATCTACCCGGAGGTCTTCGTGAAGGGGATCAACCGTTGGGTCCCCGCCGATCCTGTGGTGTGGCCGAAGCATGGGCTCGGCTACGCCTCTCCCGCGCGCTCCCGCCAACGGTGGGATCTATGGGGGCGCCAAATCTCCGGCGAGCTCGCCGGCACGAAGGAAGGTGCAAGCATGTTGGGAGAGATTCAAGACACACTGCCGGACTACGGGCTCGAGCGCTTCGGCTACGCGGGTCTCGCCGGCGAGGAGGGCGAGCCGGGCACGTGGGGCGAGGAGGCCGGCCCGATCGGCTTCGGCGCCTACGCGGACGCCTACGGGATCATGGGCGGGTTCGGCATGTACGCCGAAGTGGAGGAGGACGCCTACGGCCTCGCCCGGACGCCGATGATCGAGCTCCGCCCGGCGGATTGGGACTTCGTGCGGCGGACCGGCCGCGCCTACCACGGCATGTGCGGCCTCGGCGACGACGGGAGCGTCTACCAGTACGACGGCCTGTCGGGGTTCTTCTCGAAGATCTTCAAGGGCGCCAAGAAGCTGACCAAGGGCGTCGCGAAAGGGGCACACAAGCTCGTGAAGGGGATCGGGAAGGCCGTGTGGAAGGGCACGGCGGCTATCCTGAAGAAGCTCCCCGGCGGGAAGTTCATCGTGAAGTTCGTGAACAAGATTCACAAGGTCGCGATGAAGCTGATAAAGCCGCTCGCGAAAATCGTGGGCAAGCTCGCGAAGAAGATCGCGCCGATCGCCGCGATGATCCCGGGCTACGGCCCGGTCATCTCCGCCGCGCTCTACGCCGGCGGGACGATCGCCACCGAGATGTCGAAGCACGGCGTGAAGCAGACGAAGAAGGGCCGGATCATCCCGCCGAAGGACCCGAAGAAGTTCAAGGCGTTCAAGAAGGCGATCGAGGCGGCCGCGGCAAAGAAGCGCGTTGAAGTCGCCGCCGCGAAGAAGGCCGGGAAGTCGACGGACGAGATCATCCACGGCGGCCGCAAGGCCTCCGCGCGGCACTTGCCGAAGGGCACGCCGGAGCACGCCGCGTATCTCCGCGGCAAGGGTGCCAAGCAGCAGCAGCCCGCGGCCCGGGCGTAGGCGCGCCATGGGCGGCCTCGTAGTTCGTAGGATGGGAGGGCCGGGCGGTCCGATGGTGCCGATCGGCCGCTTCCGCGGAGCTCCGTGTCCGTTCCGCCGCGGTGTTCGCTTCGGCGAGGAGGGCGGCCGCTACTCTCCTCCGCTCTCGAGCGTGCTCGAGAAGTCGCCGAAGCCCGGCACGTTCTACCGCCCGCGCAAGGGGATCACGCCGGCGACGGTCGCGGAGGTCGCCTACGGGAAGGCCGGCCGCAAGGCGGGCCTCCTCGCCATGAACCGGAGCACGTGGAACGATCACGTGCGCCGCGCGAAGACCGGGTGGGAGGCGTACGGCGTCCCCGGGCTCCAGTTCGAGGCGCGCTACTCGAGCACGGATCCGCTCGCCACGTACGGATCCGGATCCTCCTTCCCGGTGATCTGGGTTCCTCCCGTCGCCGGCGGTGAGCCGGAATCGATCTTCGGAGCTCCGGCGCCCGTTCCCGCGCCGGAACCGATCCCGCCGGGCGGCGGTGGCGGAGCGGCCGCGCCGCTCCCGCCGGCGCCGAAGCCGGGCCCGGGCGGTCTCCCTCCGCCGTGGGTCGATCCGGCGCCGCCGGCGCCACCGGCGCCAAGTCCGACGCCTCCCGCGGGCCCGGGCTACATCTCCGGCCGCTACGTGCCCACGTCGGACATGATCCTCCAGAAGTCGCCGAAGCCCGGGACGTTCTACCGCCCGCGCAAGGGGATCACGCCGGCGACGGTCGCGGAGGTCGCCTACGGGAAGAAGTTCACGCACACGGGCTTGATGCTCATGAACAAGAGCACGTGGAACGATCACGTGCGACGCGCGGCCGCCGGGTGGACTTCCTACAAGGTAAAGGGCCTCCAGTTCGAGGCGCGCTACGGCGCGCACCCCTCGAGCACGTACAACACCGGGAAGAACTACCCGGTGATCTGGGTTCCGCCGCTCGATGGCAGTGAGCCGGAGAAGTTCTTCGGCGCGAAGCCGCCGGCGCCGACTCCCGGACCGATCACTCCGCCCGTTCCTCCGGTCGGTCCCGTCGTGCCGCCGTACATCCCGCCGGAGCCGCCCTACGTGCCGCCGTACGTCCCGCCGGAGCCTCCGCCCTACGTGCCGCCGTACGTCCCGCCGGAGCCGCCCTACGTGCCGCCGTACGTCCCGCCGGAGCCGCCCTACGTGCCTCCGGAGGAACCCGTCCCGCCGGATGGGCCCGTCCCGCCGCAACCGGTGATCCCAGAGCCGGAGCCGCCGGCGCCGCCGAGCACGGAGAAGAAGTCCGTGATCGGACCGCTCGCGATCATCTCTCTCCTATCGTTCGCGGCGAAGGAGCTCTAGCATGGCGGACCTCGTGACCAGAGAGGCGACGGAAACGGAAGCGCGACCCGTCTACCGCTTCGTGGAGCTCGTTCGGTCGAAACGGGCGATGATCGCCCGCGTGCTCGAGGGCGGGAAGGCGCTGTGGGATTGCCAACAGTGGCTCAACTCCCGCGGCCTCTCCTACGGTCCCGTGTTCTCCGACTCGACGGACGGGAAGCGGCTCCAGGCGATCGGAGCTCGAGCGACGAAGCTCGAGGACTACGCGAGCGGCCTCGAGACGCAAAAGCTCTACTTCCGGCCGAACGCGGACAACACGGAGATCAGCGTCTTCGCGCCGCTCCTCTCCGAGTCGGCGCCAGTGTGGGAGGGTTTCTCTCTCGGCCTTGTCCCGTTGATAATCGTCGTAGCAGGGATCGTCCTCGTCGCCGCGGCGATCACGACGGCGATCGCGTTCTACATGGACGCGGAGAAAGAGGAGACCATCTACAAGAAGCGCGCCCTCGATCTCGACAAGTGGGCGCTACAGCAAGATCCCTCGACGCAAGCCGCGTGGAAGGCGTTCAAGGAGCAGAACAGGAAGGCGAACCCGTCGTTTTGGGAGGGACTACAAGACACGCTCGGAGGGTTCCTCCCGTTCGCGGCGATCGCGCTGATCGCCATGGTGATGATGAAGTCCTCCAGCTCGAAGAGTGAGACGGCATGAGCAAGAAGCCGAAAGAGCTCCTCGAGGCCGAGCGCGCGGTAAAGGACGCGCAGCGCGTCTATAAGGAATCCATCTCCGCCACGGACGCGGCGCACAAGCTCTATCGAGAAGCAAAGAACCTCGCCGATCGAAAGTCCGCGTGGGAGCTCCTCACGAGGGCGCGGAGCGCAGAGCACACGGCGTCCGGGAACTACTACAAGGCGGAGCACCGTTGGACGGCGATCCTCTTCCGGCTCGAGTATCCGAATCCGTGCGGCGGAGAGTTCACGCCGCGGAGCCGCAAGGTGTCATGGAGCGAGGATCCGAAGAAGCGGATCCGACAGCGCCAGCACATCGCAGAATCGATCGCGAAGAAGAACCCGGCGCCGTTTTCGATCGCGCGCGGCGGGAAGAAGCTCGAGGAGCTCGAGCGAAAGCTAGGCGAGGCCGCCTACATCTCCCGCGCCGACGATTCGAAGAAGAACCGGCGCGCGCTCGAGCGAGCAATGAAGGTCCTCGAGGCCTACCGCCGAGAGGTGGGGATCAATCCCTCGAGCCCGCTCGAGAACCCCTCGCCGCGGAAGCTCCCCGGACAGGCCGTGCTACTCGGCGAGGCGGTAGAGCTCGAGGTCATCTCCGACAACGGCCGCCGGCGCACGTTCAAGGGAGGCGGATCGGCCGCGCTCCTCTCGGACGCGGACGGCGACGCGCTCGCGATCGTTCGTCCGGACGCGACGAAGGAGACGGATCCGCGACGCGGTTCGAAGGACTCCGCGGCCACCTGGAGGAAGTGGTCCGGCTTCCGTGTCGACGGCGCGTTCCTCCTCACGGTCACGGATCGCCCGCTCAAGTTCTCTCTCGGGACCGCGATCGTCATTCGCTACCGGTCCGATAAGTGGACGGGGAAGGCGCTGTACTACGAGCACAAGTTCACGTCGAAGGACTTCCACGTGTGGGGAGACTCGGCGAGCTCGCCGCGCGCGATCCTCATTACATCTTTTCCGCCGCGTCGCCTCGTGACGGCGCGCGGCATCGTGGGGTGAACATGGAGATCCTAGCCCTGAACCCTGGCAAGAACCCGCGGAAGAAAAAACACGCGGCGAAAGGAGCAACGAAGATGGCAAGACGTCGAGATTCGAAGGGCCGCTTTCTTCCGAAGGGATCGAGCGGCGGAGGCGGCAAGAAGCGGAAGGGCAAGCGGAAGTACCGCAAGAACCCGGGCAACCCGTCGAAGGTCGGGGGCTACGCCCGCAGGGGAGCGGCGCACGTGCGCGGCTTCTTCGGCGGGCTCGGGCTCGGGCAGGCCGCGAAGGTCACGCTCCACGGCATGATCGGGATCGCGGCCGCGTCGATGCTCCGGAAGAAGTTCGGCGACGTCTCGGACGCGCGCAACAACTGGGGGTGGAAGGACTACCTCATGGCCGGTCTCGGCGCGCTCGCCGCGTCCACGATCGCCAAGCACGTCTTCCGCGCCTCGCCGGAGACCTCGAAGAACATCCTCGTGGGCGGCCTCGTCCTGATCGGCTACCGGATCCTCACGGACGAGGTGCTCCCGAAGAACGAGACGCTCGGGAAGTGGTTCGGCGAGGAGGGCGCCGAAGGCTCGTGGCAGGGCCTCGGCGCCGGCGAGGAGCCGGGCTACCTCCCGGGAGACGTCATGCTCGGCGAAGAGGGCGAGGGCGATTACGTCATGGGCGAAGACATGAATTGGCGCCCGATCGACGACTCGCACCGGCAGCTCCCGGAGTACTCCGCCGACGGCTACGGCCAGGAGAACGTCTACGACGGTCTCGGGTCGCTCGTGTCGCCCGGCGGGCTCGGCCAGGAGGACGTCTACGACGGCATCGGCGCGCTCGTGACGCCGGGCGGGCTCGGCGAGGCGAGGGGCTACTAGCCGACACGGTTACGCCGGCGAGGAGCTCGATGTCCTCGCCGGCGCCCGGGTCATGAGGTGAGGCATGTACGAAATTCCGGTGGACCTCTTCACGGCGTTCTACCTGTTTCCGTGGTTGGGGTTCGCGATCCCGATTCCGCCGCAGGAGTAGAAAACCTCTCGCTGAACGGCGAGAAAAAAAATGCGCCATTGGCGCGGAGGTGATTCATGGAAGGTGCTAGCGGTGTCCGTCCGGCCGTCAACGTCCGCGAAGCGTTCTCCCTCGAGGACGCGATCCAGATCGGGCCCGGTGTCGTGTCCCCCGCGGGGTACGCGAGCTACCGCGCCCTCGCCGCGCTCGAGGAGATCCCGTTCTTCACGATCAGGAACCGCACCGAGGTAGGCTTGGCCTACACGAACAAGGACAGCAAGGACAACCTGCCCTTCGCGCTCCGGATCAAGGACATCGGGATCAGGTTCCACGCCTTCGCGCCGTACCACACCCTCCCGGTGACGGCCGGCGTGGTGACGCCGCTCGATACGGCCGAGTTCAACGCGGCCCGGCTGTTCGAGTCGGAGATCCCGTTCCACTGCGGCTTCGTGCTCAAGATCCGCGAGGACGAGCGCCTGGCGCACACGGTCGAGATGGCGCCGCCCGGCACGGGCGCGTTCGGCTACACGGCCGGCGCCTCGCCCGAGCGGATCCAGTCCTTCAACATGGGGTGGCCGTCGCTCGGGAACCGGTTCACGTTCCGCGAGGAGATCGACGTCCCCCGCAACTGCGTCGTCGGCGTGACGCTCAAGCTGAGCCCGTACGCGAAGGAGCTCCTCGCGAACATGCCGGGCCCGGCGACGGATCTGCCGCTGTGCGACCAGGCCGATCCGCCCGTGCTCGTGAAGGCCCGCCGGATCTCCCTGATCCGCGTGACCCTGAACGGCGCGCGCGAGGTCCAGCAGAGAGGCGAGCTCCACTTTTAGGCGGAGCCGAGAGCGTTCGAGACCGCGCCGGCGACGGCGCTTGATTGATGCACGCGAGGAGGGCGCCGCGCTCCGCAACGCGCGGCGCCCGTCCCCGCCTCCGGAGGCCACCAATGGCTATGAAGTACCGCGATCGCTTCTACGCGGTCGACGTGACGCTACCGGCGGACCCGACGGGAGTACTCCCGGCCGGCACCATCGCCACGGTGTCCGTCACGGTCCAGAATTTCCCCTTCCTCGCGAAGAGGCTCGGCCACGCGATCATCGGGCCGAACAACATCGTGGCGCCGCCAGCGATCCCGGCGGACTACTCGCAGGACGGGCAGTACCGGATCCGGCTCCGGTCCAACGAGAAGAACTACATGAACATCCCGATCTCCGCTCTCGCGGGGTTCGGCGGAGGGCAGTTCTCGCAACCGATCGACTTCGAGGCGCCGATCGAGTTTGCGCCGAACGACACGATCGCCTTCGACGTGATCAACGACATCCGCCGGCTCGCCGGCATCGTGATCCAGGTCATCCTGGAGGGCGTAGAGCCCTACGAGGCGTAACATGGCAACCGCCTTCCCGGAGCTCGTCTACCTCGAAGACCCGATGGCGAATCCGGATCACGACCGGGCGGCCCGCACGGATCCGAGAGACCCCGCGGAGGTGATCCCGGTCCGCTCCCCGGTCCGAGCTCGGAAGCCGCACCTCGCCGTGGTCCCCGGCTCGGTGTCCGATCGCTTCCGCGCTCCTCCGGAGGCGGAGCGGCTCAACCGCGCCGTGGCGGAGCTCCTCGAAAACGCGCGCTATCACGAGCACGGCTTCCGGTGGACGGCGGCCGCGATCCTCACTCTCACGACGCAACAAATCGTGGAGATCGCGCGCTGGCACGTGCCGGCTCGACACCTCGGGATCATCGATCATATCGATACGCACATCGGGCTTACGCTCGAGGTGGGGGAGGCGACCTTCCTCGACATCGCGATCGATCTCCCGTGGCAGCCCTGGTTACACGAGGTCCTCGGGCTCTCGCTCCGGTGGTGGCTCCGGCTCGAGGCGGAGCGCGACATAGAGGAGATCACAGCCGTCGCGCTCAACTCGGAGTATGAGCTCCCCGGATCCGCTCTCCCCGAGCTCGCGACCTGGACCGATCAGCGGTACGGGTTCAACTACCACGGCCGGCGGCCGCTCCGGATCCTCGTCCCGGAGAAGACCACGGCGCGCCTCTTCGTAGGCGCCGAAGGCCGGCCGCCGCGGCCGCCACCGATCGGTGAGATGGTGATCGGAAGCGGAGGAGGCGGGACCTCGCGGCTCCAGATCACGGACGCGCAGATCCGCGCCACGGGCATCTTCCCGACGTTCGGCATGGCGCCCCCCGGTCCGCCGGAGTTGCTCACCGAAGGTTTCGCGGAGGGCTTCAAGCTCTCGGCGATGGCCTCCGAGGTGCAACAGCAGGCCGCCGGGATGAACCTCGCCGGGCGCATCATTGGCACGCTCCAGTTCTACCGCGACAACCCCGCCGCGCTCGAGGCGGCACGTCGCGGCCTGTAGGGCGCCGTGTTCCCTCCCTCCGTCGAACGCTGGCGAGTCCTCGCCGGCGAGGAGTGCCAAGGGCTCCCCGTCGATCTAGTCCTCGCGATCGTCAAGAAGGAGAGCTCCGGTCAACCCGGTCTCGTGTCGCACGATCCGGTTCCCAGCTCGTACACTTCATCTGAGATGAACGCTTGCGGCCTCCCGTACGAGCTCCGGAACCGCGACTTGGGAATGATGCAGATCGGCCCGTCGACCTGGCGCGGCTTCGTCGACCGGACCGGCTCGAAGATCACGCCGTGCGATCTCGCCTCGAGGACGGCCGCCGGCGCCCGGCTCCAGCTCCGCGCCGGGTGCTCGATCCTCCGCGCTCGCCTCGAGCTCGTCCGGACGCTCGAGCCGAGCTCCTTCCCGTGGCCGGCGGGCCCGCTCACTGATGACCACGTGCTCCTCGGACGCCTCGCCTATGCGTTCGGGTGGGGCGGATTGCTCGCGAGATGGAACGCGGCGATCGCCGCGGGCTACCCGCACACGTTCGGCGGGCTCGAGGCACACCACGGAACGCCCGTCAAGACATTTCGAGGCGCGCGGATCGTCCTTGCCGACTTCCGATCCGGAGGCTCGAGCTCCGGAGCTCCGCAACCGTACCATCCGCCGCGGCCGCGGCCGCGGCCGAGCTCGGACGCCGGCGCCGGCGTCCTCCTACTACTCGCGGCCGGGCTCCTCGCCTACGGCGCCGCTACACGAAGGAGAACCACATGACCGACAAGGAGCTACGCGACTACATCGAGCGAATCGAGGATCGCTTTTTGAACTGGCAAGAGAAGTGGGACAAGAAGCTCGAGGATCTCAACTCGCGAATCTGGAGGCTATCGATCGCGATCGCTCTCGCCGCCGGCGCCTCCGGAGCGGCCGCCGGCGAGGTCGTGCGCCTCGTGACCGGAGGCTAGCTCCTCCGCCGTCATCTTCCGCGGCGGAGGCGAGGAGGCGATCCGGAGGTACTCGCAGCACGCGCACGCCGGCTCTCGCATCTCGTGACCCACGTTGCAGTAGTCCTTGCCGAACAACGCGCCGCGCTGTTGGAGGCCGCGGAAGACGCCGCACGTCCGGACGCGCTCGATCAGCTCCTCCGAGGTCTTCCCCGTCACCTCGAGCACGTCCGCCGGCCGCGCCGGCGAGGTGCGATCGCGGAGGTTCCGGAGGGAGCAACCGAGGCAACGCGGGAAGCGGTGGCACTCCGCGCCGTACCAGCACATATCGCGGTGCGCGGAGGTGCCGATGATATCGGCCGCGCCGGCGATGACCTCGAGGGCCTTCGGGATCTCGCCCTTCCTCCGGAGCTCCGCGGTCTGCTCGTCGAGAAGATCGAAGCCGTCCGCGGCCGCGGCCGCGTCTTTCGCCTCCGATGTTCCGCGCGGACCTCGGATCATGAAGCTCCGGGCCTTGACGGCCGGATCGCGCTCGAAGCCCGGGCACGGAGCGGGCCCTCCGTTCGACCAGGTGCACGACGGCTGATCGACCTTGAGGCACTCGAGGCAATTCGTGGGCTTGCCGATCGAGTTGTGCATCCTCTCGATCATGGCGTCCACGACCGGATCCGGATGCGGCTCCTGAGTTCGCTGGCGGAGGTGGTACGGAAGAACGCGCGGCCGCTCATCTTCCCCGAGCGGAGTGGTGAGCGGAGAGATCACGCCGTCCGCCTTTTCGAGACCTCGGAACACACCGCCGCAGTCGTTGCAGCCGTCGCACTCCTCCTTGTCGTCATGCACGCACGGTGTCGCCGGATCGTGGTACGGTTCCGGCGGTTTCATCCTCCGGAACGGGAGGTGTTGCATGCACGGGTAGAGGCGATCGGGTTCCTTCATCTCTTGGCAGTGTCCCGCCGCGTGCACGCACGAGTTGCACTCCATGAACTTTTTCTGTCCTTCGTCGAGCCGCTCGAGCCGTTCCGCTCTCGCCTCGCAAGCGGAGCACAGGTCCTCCGCGATCCAATGGCACGGAGCCGGCACGCCGGGCCCCATGCCGTTCGGATCCTCGCACGCGGCCGCGTTCGTGCAACCGCAGATCCGACACTTGCGCTCGGGCTCCTCGCCGGCGTCGCCGGCGTCGCCGCGGAGGTCCTCCGCCACGGTGCTGATCTCGCCGCGGTGAAAGGCCTCGAGGTGCTCGTCCTCGAGCACGCCGAGAGTCTCGAGATTCTCCCTCACGTTCGCATTGAACCGAGAGGCGAGGACCTCGCCGGCGCCGGTAACATCGATCCCGACCATGAAGAGGTGCGCGATCGCGTCGACAGCGAATCGGTCTTGGAAGATGCGATGGTCCTCCGGATTCGGACTTATGGCTCCTTCCGCAAATCCGAGGTACAGCGACACGTGCCCCCCGCCGTCTAGGTACGCATTCGCAGTGGCGACCCGATCCAAGTTGATGAATTGGTATCCGCGATCGCGGCCGCTCCAGATCCAATTTCCGGCGCGCGGAGGTGGCTTCACGCTCGGCCCGCTCACGCGGGGCCGTCTTCTACTCTTGTTTCCCACGTTCGATTTCCTTTCTCTGTTGTAACCTCGCGTTGAGCGCTCGCGTCCGGAGGTGCTTCACGAGGAGATCGCGCTCCCGCGCGATGCGAGCGGAGCTTTTCTTTGACATCTTCTCACCATTAGGAACCGCGTACTTGAGCGACGCTTCCAATGTGTAGTCGAACGCCGTCGCGAGAGCTCCTAGCGCGACCTCCGCCACAAATTCCTTCGCCTCCGCGCGTGTGAGACTTTTCCCGTCATCTTTTATCTTCATCTGTCGATCCTCTCCTTCTCCTCGAGCTTTTGGCGTGGTCCGCCTTCGGGAAGTTCTTCACGACGTCCGCGTAGCAGTTGTATCGATGCAATCGGACGCGGCGCGGTGTCTCGATTGTCCATCTGTCGGATTTGTCGAGCTCGTTCTTTTGCTCCTCCGCGAAGACTCCCTTGTCCTCGAACAACGACTTCACCCAATGACACGCGCACCGGTGCTCGAGCTGCGACGGCCAGATCCGTTGCGAGTCGGCGAGCTCGCCGCGATGTTCGGCCGTCTGGACAGCTCGAGATCCTATGAGGAGCTCGCCGGTCTTCGACACGCCGATCAGGATGGGCCAGCTCATGAGTCAAGCCTCCCTCCGCGCCGGGCGGCGAAGACCTCCGGAGGAACCCCGCGCGAGAGGCCCTCTCCGTCCGCGAGCTTCCGGAGGAGGACCTCCGCGGCCGTCACGCAGAAGCGATCGCGGTCCGAGAAGAAAACCACTTTGTCCTTCTCGGCGGTGTCTTCGAAGAAGACGATCGGCCGGCGGAGGACACGCTCGATCCGCCGGCGGAGGTCCGCCGGGATGCGCCAGTAGTTCCGGGGGAGGTCGCGAAAGAGAAAGTACAACCACCCCGAGATCGAGACGAGCGAGATCCAGAACCACGGATCGTTTTTCACGGTTCCGAGCATTCCGGCACCTCCTCGATCAGTTTCAGATCGTACGCGGCGCGCTCCGCGACCGTCGCGATCTGGACAAGCTCGCGGAGCATCCTCGCCGGATCCCGGTGCTGGCGCTTGAACCTCACCTCCTCCCAAAACTCGTCCACCTCCTCGAGCAGCACGGCGTATGCCTCGTGAGCGCTCGTGTAGCTCCCGTGCTTCTTGCGCGCGTTCGCGAGCTCGCCCTTTACGAATTCCCTCCAGCTGATAAGTCCCATGGGTTCCCCTTCCGTTCGTGCTCGAGCACCGCGCCCGGCACAGTTCATGGCGATCGCCATACTTCATGTGTGATATGAAGTTCCCCAGCTGGCAAGCGAAAAAAAATATATCAGCGGAGGTCCGGGAAGAGACGAAGAAGCGTGCCGGCGTAGGGGTTCGAGGGATCGATCGGAGCCTCGAGCTCCGGAGGGCTCGAGGACCTCGCCGGCGTGCTCGAGCTCGAGCAGCTCGAGGAGATCGCCGGCGTGCTCGAGCTCGGCCGTGAGGACCTCGCGCATGAAGTCGAGCTCGAGGGCCTCGAGGACCTCGCCGGCGTGCTCGAGCTCGAGCAGCTCGAGGAGATCGCCGGCGTGCTCGAGCTCGGCCGTGAGGACCTCGCGCATGAAGTCGAGCTCGAGGGCCTCGAGGACCTCGCCGGCGTGCTCGAG
>Ga0265297_10007801_pt1 | contig 14621 bp, 7 predicted proteins | sample Munlanlwell13791_FD_192502 | JGI IMG/M metagenome (GOLD analysis project Ga0265297, IMG submission 192502) | Leachate microbial communities from a municipal landfill in Southern Ontario, Canada - Leachate well 137-91 | ecosystem: Engineered > Solid waste > Landfill > Unclassified | place... | reverse complement strand
GTTTCCATCTGGACTTCCATCTGTTCCTAATAAAGTATACCTTTCGGTGGGTATAATTTTTACATTTATCGGATTAGGCCACAAGGCTTTTAAGGCCACTATTACAACAAAGGAATAACATGAGACAAATGAAAGGTTACAATATGAAATTATTATGTTGGGTAATGGCGTGTTTTATACTTACATTTGGTGCGCCTCAGACGCATTACATGGACGGAGATTCTACAAGCGGAGATGGTAGTATTGTTGACCCGTGGAATAGGTTTGATACTGCCGCTCAATATCTTGAAGCGGGAGATACTCTTGTTGTTAGGGCGTCAACTATGCCATATCTCCACGCTACAGCTGCATGTACCCTGAAAACATCGGGTACGGCAATAGCGCCAATAAAAATTATAGGATACAGTACGATAATCGGTGATATTGACACAAACTATTCTAAATCATTGCCTCTTCCTATTTGTTCACTAACCACGGCGGCATTTTATGTTACTGGAAATTTTATTAATATTTATAATATAGACTTTAGGTTGGCAAGTGCTGCTACTATCGGTGCTTTGAGTTTAGCTGGATATGATATTGTTTTTATTAATAATAAGGTAATTAATAGTGCAACTAGTACCAACGGCAGGGCATTTGGTTGTAGCAATCAATCTACAACAACTATTGATTGTTTCTTTTCCTCAAATCCAAACGCCACAACCGTAACTTCTCCAAGGGGGACATTTAGGGGGTGTGTGGTTACCGGTGGACAAAATGGTATAATGTGTTCAGATAAGTTGTCAGTTGACTGGTGTGTCATTTTTGGAACTGCCGCAGCAGGATTTGTGTATACTTCTGCGTCCGCCGCGGCAAACATTGAGAATAGTACGTTTTTTAATATTGGTTCCGATGCAATACTTGCTTCAGTTGCACCAACAGTCGGTGTTTTAACAATTAATAATACAGTTATTGATAGTTGTGCAGGATATGGAGTCAACAATACGTCTGGAGCAGCAACATCTCAAATAGTGCCATATAATTGTAGGTTCAGGGCATGTAACGGTGGCGGAACTGGACTGTATTTCCCCGCTGCAAACGGACTGACAGAACTCACAACCATGACCGATTCAAAAGCCAAGCGATTGCGACTTGGAACTTTTGAAGCTATACCTTTTACCAATGCAGCTGCTGGTGATTTTTCTATTAAAAAATCCTACCAGAGCGTAGGTTCTCCAGGTAAGTTTAGGAGTATTACAACAACCGGATATGTTGATGTCGGAGCAGTCCAGCATCCTGATTCTGTATGTTCAGGTGGTGGAAATGCTCTTGACTCATTGTTAAAATATATTTGGTGGGATGCGTCGGATAGTCAAAAGATAACAACCGGTGGTGTTGACACGTTGTTCAATTCAGATGGAGACGGGGTTTTAGCAGTTAGAACATTCACACAAAGCGGGGATACAATTACACGTTCCGTTGCGACAATTACTCCGGCAGCAACAGCCATCACCGCAGATACGTTGATAAAAAGAATGTATATGTTGAAATATAATAAAGCCATATATTTTGGTTCTGATTCGACTTGGAGAGTTTTTGAATCCAATGGGACCGACACTGCAATGTGGATACGAGATCAATCTGTTTTCGGAACAGCAATAAGAGGTAAAATAACCGATGAATAAAATTATTTTCTTTATTACACTTTTCTGTATCGAGGTTTTTTCAGCGGCATATTACATCCGAGCCGACGGGTCAGCTACCAAAGATAACGCTACTGGACCCTCGACAGATCCGACAAAGTGCATGACCGTGACAACTCATAACGCAGCAACGTTTAATGTTGGAGATACAGTTTTTTGTGATTCTTCGGGGGGTACTAATTTGGTTAACCTAATTCCTCCGTCAAACGGTGTTTATTATAAAGGGATAGGTAAGTGCAAATTTTCTGGAGCAAAAGATATTTCTACGGCATCGTACTCGTGGACAAAAAGCGCGAACGGTATTAATGAGTTTTACTGCCGGACATCAGCAGGGGGAAACCCATCACTATCAACGTATAATTACCTATGGAAAAATGATATAAAATCAGTTTTGGCAACAATAGGCTCTCTTAAATATAACGATTTTGCATACGGCGATAACGACGCATTGGGGTATAGCACATATTATGTCCGATGCGATGATGGAGATCCTGACACCTCAAATGCGTTGATTGAAATATCTCAAAATTCGTACTGCTTTATTTTACCGACGACTCGAACCGGAGTAACCGTAGATGGGTTGTGTTTTGACAAGTCGAATGATTTTGCTGGTAGTATCCAAACAGCCTGCACAACAACGACATTTAAAAACTGCACCTTTTCCAGATCGTTCTGTGTGTTCAGAGCACAGAGCGGAAACAATTTAAAGTTTTACAATTGCACATTCGAAAAAGACTATGGCACCTATAGTGTCTATCCGATCGGAAGTTCATTTGACTCAACTGGATTTTATTTTTGTAAATTCTACGACTTTGCTGGATATTTTATCCAACCAGCTATTACCGCAACGGCAAAAATAGATATTTTAAACTGCACATTCTATGGGTGTGGGAAAAGCGCTATTTACCAATCGGCAACCAACACGAATTTAACGACGAATATTTATAACAGTATATTTATCGCCTATGGGTTTAAGCAGAACGAGTGCCGATTAGCATGGTCGTTAGCGGGAACCGTAAATATAGGAAATAGTTACCTGCAGAAAAACGGAAGATCACCGCAGTACTACCCAATGTTTACCGGAGTCACTGACCAGGGCGGAAACATATCTACAGGAATGAGTGGAATTGCCAAACCTAAAACAAAACCTTGGTTTTCATTGACATCTGACGACAACACTACCCTTCTATATTGGGACTCGCTTTCACATCTCGCAAATTCGAAAAGTATTCCCCTTACTCATGCAATGTACACTGGTGATGATTTTACTACAGCCGTAGAAACCTCTGTATGGTGGGATACCGCCAACTCGTTTGTGTCCCGTGGTAATCAAATAGAGTGTCATACGATGAGTCACCCACAACTGGATATTTTTTCCGCTTGCAGTGTACAATATGTTGGTGCCGGGTCGGCCGCTACCATAACGATAGTTAACGACTCGCTAAAAACAACCGTTACGGACGGGCCGGGAGGTGAGAATATAGCCATCTCCTTAACTTCTAGCAATTACCGGTTGTTTTATCAGGTGCATAATTATATTGATGGATTAGCGGCGTATACCTGCAAAGATGCGTACTCTGCCGATAGAAATGATATTAGTTTGTCAAGATATTATAAAGCAGTGTCGGCGCAGGATATTAAAACGTCAAAGTACGTCGTTTTATTGGATACTAATTCGTGGCTTAATTATGAGATTAAACAGAGTAAAGAAAAAATTGAAGACAGCATTCCAGGGTATACTGTAAAATCTATTTTTTATCCATACGGTAATGTAGGGGAAAAAGATATAAGCTATTCTATGGATTCAGCGGGAATAAATAATGGAAGAATGACAAGTACGGCAAATCCGTTTTATGTCAATAATTACGACGCCATGAAAATATACTCATGGTTTGTCGATGACGATCTTTATAACGCAAATAGAGACAGTTCACTGTCGAACATCTACGCCGCAATTCAAACGGCTGGGTTTGTAGGGGGTCCGTGTGTGACATATCAGCACGGAGCTATCGGTAACAGTTCCCCGTTCTGTTCGCTGCTTGTTTTTGCTGTAGATTCAGCGCAAAGATCCGGACATCTAAAGGCCGAGAATTTTTCCAGCGCAATGGACAGTCTATTTTCTCATTCAGTAGCGTTTAAAACAGCTACCGATTCAGCGCGGTGGTGGTGGTACAATAAATACGATAGTAGTGATTTGAGATTGGTGTCGAATAGTACTCTGCGTGATACTGGAAGTGTGGCAAAATTGTCTGGCATCCCAAATTTGATTGATATGGATGGTGAAGTTATAACCAACTCCTCCGGATTATTACAGGTTGGATCAGTTAATCTCGGGGCGTATGGGGATTGGCCGTATTACACAATCGACACAACCGGTAGATTCATAGGTAATGGCACCTGGACGATTGCAGGGGGGCTTACGCAGGACTCCGGGGTGACGGTGGTATATTCGGCCTCTCCAGCTTCGGGGTGGGCCTTCGTGCGATACGGAGGGACGTTTACCGGGACATCGGCGACCGATTCGTATGTGATCGCAGGGAATCATACTGATAGTGTGATTTTTTCGATCAAGCCTATTATTTTGTCATTCACCAGCAAGCGGAAGCGTGATGTTGATTGGGACTTTATCAGGGTAGGTGATACCGGAACACTGAAATTTTCTACCAACATAGGAGACTCTACGGCCGCATGTACGACCTGGATTAACCGGGGGAGAACAATTATTGCTCCGATGATAGGATGGTTCAACACCGCCGGAACTGACTCTATTCAAATTGTGATACCGGGGGGAGTACCCCCGAACTATTACTACCGGTCAAAGGTAAAGAACAGGTATGGAATTATGAACGACGACCCGACGGCACACACTATGCACGTAATCGGAAGGGTGGACTAAATGCCAGCAATTGGGGAAAGAATATCGATTACTAATGCGGTTCAGGGTGTGCGGTACTGGAAAGCCGAAATATCAATTAACGCAGGGCCATACGCAGAACTCACCGAAGACGATCCCGATAAGCTTCCCGTTCCTGGACCGTACTCTGATGTTGCGAGCGATATTTATTGGATTTGCCCGAGAGCAACAGTAGGAAGTGGCGATACCGAAAGGCTTATCTATACATTTGCTTTTGGTTATACTTTGCCTGCAACGCTGACGGTTGGAGACGTATTTGCTATAAAACTTACTCCCGCAGGGATGAGTTCCGGCATGGGGGCGGCGATTGAGAGTGATTCCTACACTGTTACCGAAGCGTCGAGTATTGATGAAATTGTGTTACTACGTAGTAATTCATTCGTATTTACTGATTTTATATTATCTTTATAATGGGAGGGCACAATGCCATGCAATGACAGTCAGAAACTTATAACGTACCAGACATCACCACTTTCTCAGGGTGGCAATCCAGTCCATGCGCTTCTCGGTGCAGCTGGACAGGTTGCGCTTCGTAATAACGGTGGAACGTATCAGTATAACCTATGGGATGGTACCCTATGGCATGATTGCCCAAACCAGGCCGAATGGGAAGTTCCTATACCAGTGAGAGGCATTTATCTCAGGAGACTTACCGGGCAGACCGTAGAGACTGAGGCGACCATAGAATTTGATTTTGTTGGATACGGTCCGGGATGGGGGAATAATCAGACCATGTATCAGATAAAAACAATAAACACACTTACAACAAGGCAGAGACACCCGTACCGTATATTCAAAGTATATCTTACTGGATCAAGTTCTAATTTCACTGAACTCTACATGGACGCATAATATGAACTGGATGGAAGATCTTCCTACTGATGTATGGGGCGGAGAAAAGAAAAGCTCTGGAGCGACGGGTATTGATATGCCGACAACCACAACGGCATCGAAACCAGTAACCACCGGTATGGGAGATCCTAAAAGTTATTACCAGCAAGGTATGCAGGCCATCGGAGATATGGCAACCGGGAATAGCCCTATCTATAAAAATATTGAGAACCGCGCTACTCAGGGCTTCGGAGGGCAGGCCATAGCGGCTATGGGAGCGGCCAAGCAGGGGGCTTCACAGACCGGGTATACTCCAGAGGGTATTGGAAGTATTGAGCGTTCTACGGCTACCGCTCTCGAAGGCCAGAGGTCAAAGATGCTGGGCGAAGTAGCAAACCAGAAGCAGCAATTGGCAACGACCGCGGCGAATCAACTGGTGATCGGTGGGTTATCGGGTATGGGTGAGGTTCGGGCAGAACGCGCCCAGACTTTTACTGAAGGTCAGTACGCCGACACAAAAAAGCAATCCGATTGGGAACGCCTGCTTCAAACGTATGACCCGAGCACACCCGAGGGATTGAAGTCGCTGCAGACAGGATATACTTCGCTATTCGGTGGGGAAGCACCGGACCTGAATGCAATTACCGACCAGAGAAACTACCTGAAAACGAAACAGCAGCAGGATATTGCTCTCGGAGGTATCGGGGTAGAGAGCGCCGGACAGGGATTGAAAGACCAGCAGCAGGCGTCTATCATGTCGCGCATTGCTTCAGGGTATAGCGTGGAAAGAATCAACCAGGAACTCGGAACCGATTTGACGCCGGAAGAATATGCGCAGATGCGCACCAATACCGATACTTACTTTACCTCAAAGGGTATCGAGATGAATGAGGCTTCGCTCTATGGTTATACCTATAACAGCGATACTGGAGAGGTGGTTACTGATCCCGACGAAATTGCAGCCCTTGGAGATAAGGCTGTTAGAATTACAGGTAGTCTTGGATTAGCAAAAGATCAATTTGATCTTACCAAAGAAACTTTTGCTGAACAGAAAAAAGAACTTTGGGGATGGGATGAAGTTGACAAGGAAGGCAATAAAATACTCGGAAAGGATGGGAAGCCTATCCATCACGCTGGTAAATATGATATGCTTACTGACGAAAATAAACGGGCAGCTGATTCGATGTATGGATACGACGTAAAAGATGCTAATGGAAACATTATAACCGACAAGGAAGGAAATCCTATTCATGTAAGAGGAACACTTGAACTTGCCAATTCCGCTGATTTGATAAATGCTCAGGGTATGAATTTACAGGAAGCTCAGATTAAAGGATGCCTAATAAAGGACGATCAAGGAAATGAGGTGTGGTCGAAAGGAAGCATACAAATCGCCGCCGAAAAGGCTGGTCTTGAAGTATCGTCGTTATATGGATATGCTTATAATAAAAACACCGGTGAGATCGTTACCAATCCAACAGAAAGATCACGTTTAAAAGCAGCGGGACTTCTTGAAGAAGTAGATGGTGCCCTTGTTCTTGCTGGTAAAAGGTTTGGAATTGAAAAGGGTACCTACGAAATGCAGTACGCTGAAATGTTCGGGAAAAATGTTGATGGCACACAGATAATTAATCCCGATGGAACTCCGGCAAGTGGCAGGATTCAAATCATGAACTCAGAGAACCAAAGAGCTGCATATCAATTGTATGGAGGACCGGCTGTTGATGTAAATGGAGACCCAATTTTAGACGATAACGGAAATCAAATGAAGATTCCCGGAACTCTTGAAATAATGAGGGATGAGTTGGCAATTAAAAAACAGGGTATGACTATTGAGGAAGCTCAATTTTTTGGATACGACAGGGTGGATGAAGATGGAAATAAAATTCTTGGTGAAGATGGAAAGCCAATCCACATAGACGGTAACCTCGAAATCGAAAATCGTAAGATGGATATTCTCGAAGAAGAATATCAGACACAACTTGACAATGAAAAAGGTAAGAAACTCGCTGATTACTTTGCAACCATGAGTGTTACCGCAGGGTATGATTGGAAGAGTGACGATCAGGCTTCGCAATTCCTTCAGGATTATTGGGAAACCATACCCGGAAACGAAGGAACAACGGTCGATGAGGATTGGGCGCAACGCCAATACTCTGCTACTACTATATCGCAATCTGACGCGGCACTTACAAAACTTGAAGGTGAACAGTGGTACAAGGATTTGGTAAAGAGCGATCCGGAGACAGCAGAACAGGTAAAGACCGTCGCAAAAATGGCGGCGTACTTATCGGTTACTCAGGGTGCTACTCCTGTATATGACACTGACGGTACGGTAATAGGGCTAAAGGATTCCGAAGGCAATATTTTTTATTCTATAGGAACAAGTTCAACAGTTGAACAGGAACGCACCGCTGGAGAATTGTATGTTGCCAATGGAAAAATATTTAAGGCTGGAACAAACAACGGTTCAGTACAGGTCGATATGCCTGAGGATGTGTGGAGTGCAGACGCAAATGACATTATTAGTCTTGGTCAAAAAAATAACCCTTACTATAACGACATAATAAAAACACGAGCAGATCAAATAATATCTGGAGTAAAACCAATAAATACTAAAATTTCAGATGAGGCATTACTTGAAGAAATAGAAAAAAGATCTGTAGACTTTGAACCTCAAACCGGAACTACTACAGAAAAAAAAGGAGCGCAAAGTTCTAAAAAAGGTATAATTAAAAATGCTCCTGAAATTGATAGTGTGATAAAATATAATGGTAATATTTACATTGTAAAGTCAGCTCCGGTAATGATGAGCGACATGACTCAGCACTTTCAGATTTACGATATATCCACAGGTAAGTTGATGGATGCTCGGGCTTGGACAAATAACGAATTAAATATACAGGATGCTGCTAGTAAAAATGTTACACAACTTCAGAACATTGAAGGAAACAGCATTCTTGACAACAGTAGTTGGATACAACCATAGGGGAAAACCATGGGAACGGCCACAATAATAGCTGCACTGATAGCTGCAGCAGCAACAGCGTATTCAGGGATCAAGAGTAATCAAGCAACAAAAAACGCCGGAAAACAATCACTTCAACTTGCCGGTATTGCCAGAGAAGACACGCTGAAACAGCAGAAGACAGCGAACCGCCAAAACGAATCAGTACTTGCATTGAACAGGAATAAATTCAATTACGAAAAAAGGTTGAACCGTGAAGTTCAAAATAAAACTCAAATAGCCAATCTTGGAACATCGCTGAGTATGCTTTCAAAAAGCGGTATGGATATGCAGTCCTTTATAAGCTCACTCTACGGCAATAAATCCGTAAGGGCAATGGGGTAATTATGGGAGATTTTTACGGTCATAATGTAGCGGCATTTGTCCCGTCGTTCAGTTGGATAGATACCCTTGGTAAAGACCTGTCCGCAATTCCTGAAGCAATGCAGGTTGAGAAGGATTTGAATGAGGGTAGAATATCCAATGACCAGATATATACGGGCGTTGTCAATATGGTGAAGGACATACCTGATGACGAGTTTGAGAAGTCATTTGAAATGCCGAAGCAAACTTTTTTGAGTTATGCAAAACCGGCAAAGAATGAAAAGCCCGATATGTACCTTGCGAGATCGGCAAAGCTTACGGAGAAAGGCAACAAGGCCCTTATTGATAAAAAGGGGTACAAGGCATACCTCGACGAAATTACAAAAAGAAACGCAGCCTACGAACAGCATGTACAGGCAATTGGTGCGGAAGGTCAACCCGACTTTGTTGGTCCGTCACGTACCATGATGGCTAATCCTCCCACCCCGTTAAGCCCGACCGAAGTAACCGGAATAGGGATAGAGCACGGTGTTTCAGCCGACAAAATGGCCCCCCAGGTTCAAGCCGCAACCGAACAGCAGTACCGACAGCAAATGGGTGGATTCAAAGAAGGCCAGACGCAATCTCAATTTCTATCCGGTGTAAGCGGTATTCCCACGGAACCGACGAAAGAATTTTCAAAGACGCTGCAGACAGACCAACAGAAGGCTGCTAATAAAGTCAAAGAGGATGCTCTTTTGGTAAAACAAAAAATGCATGATGATAATCTACGATTGAGAAATCGTGTAGCGAATCTTCAGCAGCAGAAAATTACTTCTGACGAACGCAGACAGATCATAACCGATAAGGCAAAAAATGAAGCCACTATTGCTGCTCTTAACATAAAGATAGCCGGTATAAAATCTGGAATGGCAAAAACAAAAGACGAGTACGGGGCAGTGAATCAAGAGATGATGAACCAAAGCACTACAGAGTTAAGCGATCTTCTTGAACAGGTTGAAGTTCTTAATGACAATACTGACCTCTATTCGAGACTTTTAAAAGAAAAAGATGCTCCTCACGGTGGAATAGTAACTAGACCAGCACCGGCAAAGAATAATGATCCGCTTGGAATACGCTAATGAACTATCTCGATTTTTCGAAGAGGGTAAAGGAAAAATATCCTGATTATCAGGATATGGATGATCTTGATCTTGCCAAGCGAATGGTTTCCAAATTTCCCGAATATTCAGACGTTACTTTTGAACCTCCAGAACCCACGGCAACTATCTCCTCTACTCCCCACGTAGAATTTCCAAGAAACGCAGCATATCCAGGCCGAGCAGTTGGCGGAGCACCGACAGAAGAATTCCCGGCTACTCCGATTACTCCACTACCTAAAGAAGAACTGGCTACCTTGGGGATATCAGATAAGAAACCACTCCCGGTTATCGGTGGTGTGGTTGAAGGTGTGAAAAGGATTCCCCAAGCTGTCGCAGCTGGAGCGCATGAAGCCCTTGCCGGTGGACAGCGGTATGTTGCCGGTCAGATGGAGAAAGCTGCCAAGGGCTACACAATGGCGACCGGATTTCCCGAAGAGTCGGCAAAGCTTCTTGAAACCGCTAAAGTGGTTAAACAGACGGCGACCACCCACGGACAGGCTGCAGAGATTCTTGATCCCACATGGTATCGATCGGAAAAGATTCAGGCGAAGCTCGAAAAAATAAAGGAGCACGACCCGAACCTTGCGAACTCATTTCAAATGGGCGACATTTCCGGCGCCACACAGATGCTTGTATTCGACGCTTACATGAGGGGTGACCAGACCGCCAAAGATCAAGCCATTCAGCTTTCAAACGAAGTCGGGAAGGTAGGGGCAAAACGTTCCGAGGCAGCAAAAGAGAAAAAAGGTGTGCTCGGTACCGCAGAAAACGTACTGAACGCTACTTCTGAAATGCTGCCGATGATGGGCAAGGGTATAGCAGTGTCTTTTGTCCCGGTAGCAGGTCCGATACTCGCAACATCGATGTGGGCTAAGCAAGGGGCAGGAGAGATTATTACAGCCCTGAAAGACCGTGGGGTTCCCGACGATACCGCGCTCCTTTACGGTATTCTTGGAGGTATCCCATATGCTCTTGTAGAGAAGTTGCAAGCTGGCAGAGTAATGAATACCGGAGCAAAGAAAGCCATTGGTGATTCTGTAATAAAGGGACTTACAAAAGTAGTTAAAGAAAAAGGTATTGACTACGCAGTAAATAATATTCAAGAGGTTGCCCAAAGCCTGATTGAAGAGAAGGCAATTAACGAGGCGGTAAAATCAACCGGCGTACAGGTTGATCCGAAACTTTTACGACAGCGATACCTCAACATCGTCGGGGAAACGCTGAAGCAGACAGTTGGACCTATGGGAGTGCTGACTGCTCTAGGACTTGGCGCCGGAGCCGGAAGAGTGGCGATTCAGCGCAAGAGTACGACCGAGCAGCCGGCAGCAGTGCAACAGCCGATTGGTGAACTTGAGCGCGGACTTCCCCCGGCAACCGCCATTCAATCTCCAGAACGCACACAGCCGCTTATTACCATTCCACCCGGTGGACCTTCAGGTGTGGTACTTCCGAAACTTACCCTCGAAGAATATAACGCCGTTCCACCGGGACCGGGCAAAACAGCAGCATTCAACCGACTATCCGACCTTGACCAGGACCGGGCAGTCATGCAGTACAAAGAGGAGGTACCAAGTGAAGGTAGTGCAAAAACTGGAGAGACAGGCGGACAAGCTGAAATTGGTGGGCAACAAACGCAAGGCATACCTGTACGGGACGCAGGGCGAGCGGGAACTCCTGAAGCTCCAGCAGAAGCATCAATCCAAGTAATTGAACCACTAGACGAAAACCGTATAGTTGGCATGGTTGAACGCCTGAAGGCTGCAGGGACCGCGCAGGAGAAGCAAGCTATCGTAGAGGGTATAACCGGAGAAGAGGCCAAGGAGGTACTACGTCGTGCGCAAGGGATACCCAAGGCTGATGTGTCGAAGCTGTCAAAGGAAGAGGTTGGGGAGGTATCGGCATACGCCAAAGAAGGGCGATCGCTCGGCGGCAGGCAGTATGAGGGAGGGGCACTGCCTGAAGTCGAACGGAAACAACGTGGAATAATTCTCAACAAAAACGAAGAGCTGGACAAGCTTGGCCCGGAACTTGAAAAGCAGATTGATGGTATAAAGTACGGCGGAGCACAGGAGGGGATTGCCAGACCGGGTAAGGCAGTGCAGCCAACCATGACCTTCCGGGATGAATTTACCGGCAGCAACGTGAATGTTACAAAAGAAGGCGGACTCGAAGAACTTAAAAAAAGGATCCAAGAGGTACGGCAGGCTGACCCAGAAGCTGTATCGAAATCCATTGCCGCCCAGGTTGGAGGACTTACTTATGTGGGTAAAAAGCAACGTATCGGCCAAGTCACCGGAGCTGGACGCTACAACACCGAAGACACGTACCAGTATAAAACAGACGACGGAACCGAAGTTACCATTAACACGGGCGATACCGTTGAGAAAATTAAACAGTATCTTGAAAGCAAGAAAGGAGCCGTAAATGAAAAAGCCGGTCAAAAAACCGAAGCCCTGTTAAAGCAGCCAGAGCCTCCCACTGCGACGGCTCCTACTCCTGAAATTATTGACGAAGAGACGTACCTTGCTACTCATGGGGCTAGCAGGCAAGATATTGGAGAGGCGGCACTGCATAAAAACAGAGGGGGAAAGTCTGATAAGGCATGGAAAAAGATAGTTGACGAACAAGCAAAAAAAGATCATGAACTTATTATTAAAAGAGCGATGTTAAGAGAAGAATACCGTAAAAAGGTTGATTCTGGAGAAGTAAAACCACCCTCAAGATTTGAAACATTATGGAATACTGCACAAGGAAATGAAGAAAATGTTGCTGTTCAAGCGGCAAGAAGAATTCTTGAAAGAAAAGGGTATGATTGGAAAATTCCGCTGGAGGGGCAAGCAAAATCTGATGTTCCAAGCGAACAAACAGTTACGGCGACGCAGCCGGAAGTTGCTCCGCCTGCTACTCCAAAGCTCCAAACCAGAGTATCCGACGTTATTCTCAATCGCTACATTAAAAAAGGTGCTACCGAAGGAAAGACTGCTCAGGAGTTACACAATAATGTGATTCAACTTCTCGACCGCGCTCTTCCGATCGACATAGCTGAAGCATCCGGGATTACCGAGGACGAAGCGAAGGCTGCAGTAGCCGACATAAAGGCCGGTAAGACCAGTGATGTGGCAACGAAGGTAAGGACCGCTATTGCCCCCCGACTGCTCTACAACCAGACAGTGGATGAGGTGTACAAGGAAATTACTGAGCCGAGAGATGCGAGTGGGAAGATAATGTTTTCAAAGAAGGAACCTAAAAAATCGGTACTGGAACAACTGCTCACTCCAAAAGAAGATTACGAAGGAATTAAAATATCAGACGAACCCGCAAAGGGATTTATGCTTCCCGATGGAAGGTATCTCGGAGTTGCCGGAGTAAGCGATGAGCATCGAGTGATAAATGGCCTTGTTGATTTTGGAAAAGATGATGAAGGGTATGAACACAATCGTACTGCTAAAATGTATCGGATAATGGAAGAGGCAGAAGTAGTAAGATTTATTCCGGAATCAAATGCCTTTCAACTTAAAAGTGAGCCGACCAGACAACAAGTAAGAGCAATCGAAAGGTACATCAAAGAAAACGGTAGTGCTGAAGTAGAATTTAAAAACAGAAAATCAAACACGTACACCGAAGATAATCTTTACGAATTTGAAGAGGATATCGAACGTGGCGGAGTGATGTTTTCAAAGAAAGAACGTCCGAGTACCCGAAAGCCTACCGAAGCCTACACTTCTTCTCCCGAAGAAGAAAAACTCACCAAGGCTGTATACCGGGATAAAACACCTACTCCAGGAGTAATCCGCATTGTAGAGCCGAACGCCGAGCAGCAGGCACTCAAAGACGCTTTCGAGGAAGAGTACCCCGGTAAAGAAGTTGTGTGGATCGACATCAACGAAAAACAGCTCATGCGTGATGTCGGGGAATCCTATAACGGGTTCATGTTCCGCGGCGCGACCGACCCGGCGTTAAAGAACAAGATTTTCGTGAACGTGAACACCGACAAACCGGCGCTTCAAATAGCCTACCACGAACTCACGCACTTTATTCAACAGAACCCGGAGCTGAATGCCGCATTTTGGGACGCCGCAAAGCTTACCACCAAGGGCAAGGAGCTGGTTGCCCGGCGCGGCCGTGACGAGGTGATGGCCGACATTGCCGGTGAGATGATGGCCGACCCTGAATTTCAAAAGGCACTGCACGACCAGAACAAGAGTGCATTCAGGGCGATCTACGAGAAGCTCATTGAGATACTCGACCGCATAACCAAGGCTCTTACAGGCCGCAAGGATGCAAAGAGGTACACGCAGTACGTTGAGGACGTGGAAGGGCTGCGCGACACGATGAAGGGTATTCTTCGGGAGTATGGCGGGGAACAGGCGACCGGTGAGCAGCGGATGGCGGCGTCGAGACGGTTTAAATGGGGACCGGAAGCAGAAAAAGAAATAGATGCTCTCGATAAACGAATGTACGACATTCAACAGGGTGTTTTTAAACGAATGAAGGTTGCCTACAATGAAGATTGGATGGATAGCCTTACTCCAGAAGAATCGGATGAGTGGAGAGAACTTTCTTATAAAATAAAAAAATTACAGGGAATGCCTACTTCGTACATTTTGAAAAACGAAGCTCAACAAATAATGGAAGCCGGACAAAGAAGGCTTGGCGGAGACGACCTTCTTACTTCATGGAGAACAAAACTTTCTCAAAAAGAAAAGGACAGGCTCGATGAA
>Ga0265297_10007800_pt1 | contig 14623 bp, 10 predicted proteins | sample Munlanlwell13791_FD_192502 | JGI IMG/M metagenome (GOLD analysis project Ga0265297, IMG submission 192502) | Leachate microbial communities from a municipal landfill in Southern Ontario, Canada - Leachate well 137-91 | ecosystem: Engineered > Solid waste > Landfill > Unclassified | place... | reverse complement strand
GAGGTCAAGGTACAGATTCCGGCAGATCAGCGCCGCGCCGTCGCGCCAAAGCGAGCCGTTAGCGTCGAACAAACCCGTGCCGCGCTTCGTCAGATGGCGTGAGCCGATGAACAGGTTCTTGCCGACGACCTGGAGCAGGCGCAGGCAATCAAATGGCAAAGCGCGTTTTTCGGATGCGCCGGTCGCGATGTCAACCACGGTGTAGCCGTCGTCCCCGGAGTAGTAGCGCGCCTCGCCGTCGCTTCCCACGTACTTCCTGCCGTCGAGCAGCATTTTGGCCGGGTCACCGTCGGGGGCGTCGAGAACCCACTTGCCGGAGAACGTGCAGGGGATATCCCCCGCGGCCGCGTCGCTGACCGCAAACGACCCATCGAACGCAGTGCATGGCTTCCAGGGGAACTCAAGGGCACCGCCGATCTTGCGGTCCCCCGGTGCAATGATCCGGTACCTGAAGTGCCCCTCGAGGCCGGTTACGACCGCGAAGGCGTCGGAGGTGGAATCCGCCACAACAGCCTCGACCGACTCGAACGGCATAAGGGAAAAGTCGAGCACCTTCACCCCATTCCCCTCGTAGAAGGCCAGTTCCGCATCGGTTCCGATCGCGGCGAAGCCGCCGCTACTGCTACGCACGCAAAACCGCCGCATCGTCGTCGCAGTCTGCCCGCCTGTGAAGCCTTGTTTGCGGACGTCGAACACGCCGTATTCCGCCCATGTGCCGCGAGGCATCCCTGCTGCCCTGACAGGGCTGCGCTCAACAAGCAACCTGCCCTCGATCACTTCGGAGACCGGGTACATCGGCGGCGTTTCGAACATGTCATATGCCTCGAGAGCACGTGTTACGCGAAAACCTGGGGGCTTGTTCGGGTCGAGGGTCAGGTCGTACTTCGCGATAGCACCTCCGGCTGCGGTGGAATAGAAGATGAGAAAATCTGCGGCACAGTCGAACCGGGCGTTCGTCGTGCAGCGGTCTGCATCACCATTCTTCCAGGCCTTCTGCCAGAAGGCGACAATCGGAACGGTACGGACCAGATTACCCATTGGAATGCGCACGTCGAATCGTGTGTCGTCATAGGATAACGATCTCCACCAAACCATTCCCGGGATGGGCCCGGCAACCGTTTCGCTGGCACAGCCACCGCTCTGGAACGTCTCGCGCGTCCAAGTCCCACCTTCTGAAGGTGTGGCGATTTCCGTGAGTCCGGCTCCACTGGGGTACTCGCCCATAATCACGAAGGGCTTCAGCCGCGTCTGATAACTCGGTATCGGGCAGTCGAGCCTCACGCCGGGCAACTCGGCTTTCCCCGTGGCGACATCGAGGATTATCAGTTCGTGGTCTGCGAGGAAATACGCCTTGGCGCCGAACGCGAACAGGAACTGCAGGCCGGGGATGTCCATCCTGAGGGCGTCTGCGGGCACAGGAGGCTTCGCGTCGCGCAATTGCGCAATCAGGTTGCCCGTGCAGGGAGCGAGGGTCGCGACGTCATACCCCACGCAGCTATCGGCGGCGGGGTCGAAAATGTAGTATTTGTCCGAACTGCGGTCGAAGAAGAAGCGGGCCTTCTTGGAGGTCTGCGCGATTGCCTTCCTGGGGCAGCAATCCGCGTCGAGCACGAGATTCCCGACCAGTATCCGGCCGTCCGAAAGAGGAATCGGCCCCGGGAGATTGTCCCATTTGTAGAGCATCGCCCCGATGGACAGCTTCGGCCCGAAGATCACAGGCCCAGGCTTCAGTTCGGCCTGCGAGACGATAAGTCCCATCAACGCTTCCGCGCCCGGAGCAGCGGGCAGCGACACTTCGCAGTGGCCCCGCAGCGGCGAAAGCGACGCGACGCAAAGCAGGCAGACAGCAAGCACGCAACTGGCTCGTATCGGCATCCGGACTGACATGGCTCGCCTCCTTGTCCCTGCTTCCCGCGCTACACCGGTTATTTTAGCGCCGCGACGCGATAAGCCACCGGGTTCCGTAGGCAGGCAGGCGCATGGCGCTATGCCCAGCACGCATGAAGCCAGGCTGGCGGCGTTAGGCCGGAGACCGGAGGAAAACCGCGAGCCAAGAAAACGGCCGGGGAAAGAACGCGCCGGGACGGTCGCGTTTGCTTTGAAGGCCACTGCCCTCAACTGCACCAACGAAATGGTTGTATAAGGGCTTGCTACCGCCGTTTCAGGCAAGGGCATCCCCAGCAGGACGAACGCGCGAAGATGCGCTAATCACAGTTCGCCTGCGGGATGTCCCTGAATGTCCACGTGGTCCGCCTGAGGCGGATGCCCCTACAAAGAACGGCCTGAAAAGCCGAGGCCAGTGAAGCCAGTCTGTCGTCTGTCGTCCGTCGTCTGTCGTCTGGCGCTGAGCCAGCAGGCCGATGCCGCGCGGGTGCGCGGCGCTCCCGGGGGTATGGCCTTCCGATAGCTATAGGTCTTCTCTGAACCCATAATGGCTACTCTTCCGGGCCTCGCAAAAGTCGCCTTTTCTCTTCCTTCGTGAACCTTCGTGTCCTTCGTGGAAAAAACTCCGCTCCTTGGCTGCTTTGCCTTGGCCAAGTCCCATTTCGTGTGTTTCGCGTATTTCGTGGTGAAAAATGCCCGCTCTTTGGCCTCGCAATCCAGATCTTTTCCGCCCTTCGCGACCTTCACATTCTCCGCTGTCATTTCTTCTGGCCCCGAAAGCAGCGACTTAGTTCTTACTTCGCGACTTCGCGGCTTCGCGTGACACCCTCTTTGGCTTCTCTGCGATCGTGTGGCTTCCCCGTGCACCAGAAACGAAAATGCACAGGCCGGCTCGCCTGTGCATCTTCGGAAATGTGAATAATAGCGTGTCAGTCTTGACGGAACGAACGGATGAACCGGGATTCCCTTTCGGGTGTAGCTGGCTGCTTCGGCTGGAGTTGCTCTTTCGACTTCGCGTACTTGTGGGCGAGTTCCTCCAGCAGGGGCAGAATCTCAATGAGCCGACTGAGTTCCTGTCCGCGCTCAATCTGGTCCAAGGGAACTTTCATGTTGCCTCCTGGAAGAATCCTGACTATATTGTAACACATCGTTGCTATTTGCGGCGAAAAACCTCGTCAGCCGCAATCCCGGAATCGGAAAGCACCCCCGAAATCTCGCCAAAAAAGCGCTTGCCATCCTCGGGGTACCCCGCGGTCGGCGTCACCGTGGGAATCAGGTTTTTCCAGTGTCGGTTGAATGCGTTCATATACAGCTCGCGCACGTACTTTGCGGTCATCGAGGCCAGTGCAACGGGGGGCGATTCCTCCTCCGACCGGACCAGAAACGAAATCCGCAGTCCGCCGACCTGGTAATCGGAGCGTTCGGAGCTTTCCGAGACGGTCATCGGGAAATCGCGGGGGAATTTCGAATACAGAAACGCCGAGTAGAACGCCCTGCCCCCCTGGCGGTCAACGATCAGTTCGCCCTCTTGCCCGAAATCGCGCAGCATCCTGCCGACAATTCCGTGCAGCCGGTTCATCGCCAGCTCGGATTTGTTCCAGCGGGCGAGCATCGAGTTGAAATGGCCTGGCATCGTCACCCGCGCGTACAGTTGGAAGCCCGGCATCACGGGGGGAATAATGGGCTCGCGGCCAAAGAGAGGGAGACCGACCGGCTCAGCAGTCGGCGGCCACCTGCCTATAATGCTCGCAGCTTCGGGCCCGCAAACGCTGGACAGGAAGGACTTCAGGTCCGAGCCCGTCCAACCTGACAGCCGTGCGGCGAACAACGCCGCGCGCTCCAATTGCCCAACGCCGTCACCGCCCCGGTAGATTCGCTTGGAATCGCCGATACGGATTCCGGCATCGGCCATCATCGCCTGCCAGTTGCAGCCGTCGCGGGCGGCGACTCCCCCGTGGACAAGGGGGCCAAGCACCGCGCCGTACCCGGCTTCGTCAATTCCTCCGCAAAACGTCAATTCAGTCCCTCAAGCTTCTGGACAACCTCGCTTATCACCCACGAAGGCGTGGACGCGCCCGCCGTTACCCCGGCCAGCGACGCGCCCTCAACCTGTTCGGGTGTAATCTCGGCGGCTGTCTCGATGTGGAAAGTACGGGGGTTGACCGTTGCGCATACCGCCGCGAGCCGCCTGGTGTTGGCGCTGTGGAGCCCGCCGACTACGAACACGACTTCCACGGAACCTGCAAGCTTCAGGGCTGCTTCCTGGCGGTCAGTGGTGGCGCGGCAGATAGTCTTCACCACGATATCGCGGCCCTTCTCAAGCGGAAGCGCGGCCAGAATTCCGTCGATTTCGGTAATATTGTACGTGGTCTGGCAAATCACGACATAGGGCGGGGAAAGCTGTGACGCCCTCCCTGTCGCGGAAGCGTCAGGCACGACCACGCAGGGGCCTTCGGCATTGCCAAGGATGCTGATTATCTCGGCGTGGCCTTCGTCGCCGATGATGATGCCGGAGTACTTGCGCGAGGTGTAGTGCGCGATGATCTCCTGGGCTTTGCGAACGTGGGGACAGGTGGCGTCAACGATGTTGACCCCGAGCGAGGCAAGCTCGTCCCGGCGGGACTTGGGTATTCCGTGGGCCCGCACAAGCACCGTATCGCCCGGCTTCAGATCCCGGTCGTTCGCAAGCTCGTGGATGCCAAGCTGTTCCAGTTGGGCTACCGCCTGCCTGTTGTGAATCAGCGGGCCGACGGTCCATACGCGCGCGGAGCCCTTGGCGGTTTCGAGCGCCTTGTTTATGGCCAGGTTGACGCCCATGCAGTAGCCACAGTGTTCAGCGACAACAACTTTCATTTCTTCTCTCCATACATCAGTATAATGCCGCGAATGAGCAAGTCATATCAACGGCTGGCGACGGCTTTCGCGATAGCTGTCGTTGTCTCGGCCGTATGGCCGCGGAATTGCCGCGCCGAATCGTTCTCCTATCCGCCAACCGGCTTCAAACTGGAACTGCCTGCGGGATGGGTAGTGGACGCATCCGCCAGGGCAGAGCCTCCGCCCGAGTCGTTCTTTGCATCCCCCAAGCCGGACTACGCCGCAATAAATGAGGGCAAGCTGCTGGCCTCGTGGCTGCGCAAGACCGAGGGCAAGCGGTACGCCCGGCTCCAGGTCTTCATTGGATGCCCGACCGGCGAGATGGACGATATGATGATCGCCTCGGTCGAGAACGAACTGATCAGCGGAATCAAGAGGACAATCCACGACTACGTCCCTCTCGATTACGGCGGGATAAAGCTCAATGGCTACCAGTGCATCCGGATGATGGGCTGCTGGGGCAAAGACCCGAGATTCGAGGGAATACAGTATATACTTGGTGACGCAAAGGCGTCGTACATGATCGTATTTGCGTATGACGGCGCGGACTCGTCAGCAATAAGGCCGGAGGCCGAAAGGATCGCAGGTTCGGTCGGGGCTGGAGAACCATACAGGAAAGAGGGCTCGCACATGCTGCTGAATATCATCGCCATATTCGCCGTGCTCTTCGCGATCTACTTCGTCGCATCAAAGGTCATCGCGTACCGCAAATCCTCCGCTGCGCTGGCCTTGTTGCTGGCAGCGGCCGTAACCCTTGCATTGCCTTCATTGGCTGCGGCCGAGACCGCGCAATTCGGCTCCAGGGTGAAGATGATCCCGCCAACCGGGTATGCTGAGGACGCTCCCTCGAAGTCCGCCGAGGATGTGAGCCAGTACTTCGGTACTTTCCCCAGGGAATTCTACCCATACGTCAAGTACCTGATGCCCGAGGAGTTCGACGAGAACGACCCCGTTGTCGATGAGTACAAGATCATGCTCTACCCGATTCCCGTCCCGGGCGCAAAGCTGGACACCGAGGAATTCGAGAAGCAGTACGTCAAGTTCAACAAGCTTGCCAACTACAAGCGCGAGTCGATCAAGGTGCTCGACAACGCCGGGAATCCCTTCATCCGATTCACATTCACCATCGAGAGCGTTTTCGAGGCGCCCCTGTCATCTGTTGTCTATGCCCGCGTCGCCCCCTTTGGCTTCATTGTGTACGAAGTATCGGCACCGGCCGCGGAACTGAAGAAGCGCGAAGCCGACTACGTCAAGAGTTTCCTGTCAGTGGAGGTTACGGGCGGCGCGGAACTGCTGAGCTTCGCTGAGGGTTCGGAAAGTACCAGGGAAATCCCCTTCATAATGATCGTTGGTGCGGCAATCCTGGTCATAGCGTTAGCGCTGCTCGTGGTTGCTTTTCTGCGCAGAAGGAAAAATGAAGCCAACTGACATCGCCGCTATCGTGCTCGTTCTGTGCGCGCTGTTGTTCGTCGCCGCGAATGACACCGTTGAAAGTGTCGTCCCTGCGGATTGGACACGGACGCAGATCCCCTTCAGCGTGGAGTTTTTCCAACTGACCCGCCCGCCCATGGCCATCGGCTCAACGGGCGCGTTCCTTGTCAAGGGCCTGCCGGGCAACGTCTTCGTGGCAATTGTAATGGACCGGCCGGGAGTGATGATCCCCAGGCTTGACGAACTTGGATTCGGCGGAGGCAAGCCAACCAGCACCAAGCGCGAATTGACCGATATCACCTACGGCTTTGACAAGGGCGGCCACAAGGGCGTAATTCTGGTCCGGGAGCTATCGGCCGCGCGGACCCTCGTAGCGCTGTTCGAGGACACCGAAGACCTGGCGGCGGTCGAGGAATGCACGCGCAATCTGCGTGGAGTTTCGAATTCCATGAGCCCTTACCTGTTGTTCATCGTCATGACCATAGCAGTTGTGGCGATTGTCCTTATGTACCGCATGCGCGGCTTCCATCGTTTGCCAAGGAGCGATCAATGATCTCACCGCTGCCGAATATCAACCCGAAGACCGTTCGTTGCGCGCTTGAGGCGATGCTCGCCGAGGATATCGGCAGCGGGGACGTGACCACCGCCCTGTTCCCTTCCGGAAAGCAGGTGGAAGCATACTACGTGTCGCGGGCCGATGCGGTGATGTGCGGCGCGCCCTTCGTGAGCATATTGTTCGAGGTCTCTGAAGGCAAGGTGTCCGTCGAGCCACTTGTCGAGGAAGGGGCAACATTCCAGGCCGGGACAAAACTGATCCGCGTCTGTGGCTGCGCCGCGACAATACTGACCGTCGAGCGGACATCGCTCAACCTGCTCTCGCGCCTGTGCGGCATCGCTGCCAAGACCAGGAAATTCGTCGCCCTCGCGGGAGGAAGAACGGAGATTTTCGACACCAGAAAGACCACCCCCCTTCTTCGGCAGTTCGAGAAGTATGCGGTAATGGTCGGCGGTGGAAGAAATCACCGGATGGGGCTCTATGACCAGGTGCTGGTTAAGGACAACCACCTGACATTGCTTTCGGGCCAGAGCCGCGAGGAATTCGCATCGCTCGTCTCGCGAGCCCGTTCGCAGGCAGAAGGCCTCAAGGTGGAAGTAGAGGTTGACAACGTCGAGCAGTTCAAGGCCCTGCTGGCCGCCGAGCCCGATATCATCCTTTTGGACAACATGAGCCTTGAAGACATGGCCTCCTGCTGCAGGATGCGGGACGAGCACGCGAAGAACGGCGGGGCAAGCGTTATCCTCGAGGCTTCCGGCGGGATCAGCGAGGCAACCGTAAAAGCCATCAGCCGCACGGGAGTTGACAGACTTTCGGCGGGCAGCCTGACCTATGGCCCCAAAGTCGTGGATATCGGACTGGATTTCGTGGCTTGAGCGCATCACTCCGGCACATCAGGCTTGACTCCGTGGACTCCACCAATACGTGGGCGCGGCAGGAGATTGCGCGGCTCGCGGAAGGGACAATAGTCACCGCAAGACACCAGACGGGAGGCAGAGGCCGGGGCTCGAACCGCTGGGTCTGTCCGCCCGGAGGCGGCGCGCTGTTTTCGCTGGTGATTGACAGGCGCAAGGAGTGGGATTTTTCGGACCTCGGCAGGCTCTCGGTGGATGCGGCGGAAATCACGGCAAAGTTTATCCGCGATAAATGGAACCTGGAGGCGGTTGCGAAAGTCCCAAATGATGTGATGGTCTTTGGTCGGAAGATATGCGGTATCCTCGTTGAGGAAGCCGCCGACAAGATCATCGTTGGAATAGGCCTGAATACTGACCTGGACCCCGCCCTGCTCAATATCGGGGGCGAGGCTACGTCAGTCTATGCGTTGCGGCAACAGCGTAGCGATAATGAGGGAATTGCACTGGAACTGGCCGGATTGCTTCTGGAGCGTTTTACGACCTCGAAGCCCGGCCCCCTGGAGGATAGATGAAGCGGATTGGCGTCGGCATATTGCTCGGAGCAATGCTTGCTGTTGTCATGTCCTTCTACGCGCGAGCCGCGGTGGAGAAGAGATTCTCCCTGCAGGGGCAGCAGGACATGATCCTGAAAGTCCCAACCAGCGCGGGCGAGCCGGTGCTCAATTACAACATCGTTGTGCCAACCCCTCCGCTGGTGGCTGGCGACGATTTCTGCTTTGGGGTAATCGCGAAGGACCGCTTCTTTGCGCTTCGCAGGTCAGGTGCAAATGTCGAATTCCTGCGCGTGGTGGGCGGAAAACCTTCCGTGATGTCCGCCCTGCCCTTCGGCGCCGAGGAAAACGTAACGATCCAGGTCAGAGGCCCATTATGCGGAATCAGGACAACTTCCGGCAAGGCAACGGTCTATAGTTCCGACGAGAATATCCCCCCTGTCTGGGCGTGGTACGGCGGGGCCACGGAAGTTCCTGTCTTCAGGCCTCTGTCCGCAGTAATGTTCGCCGACTCTTTCATGCGCGAGAAATCGGACGAGGGCGAGTGGCGCCCGCAGAGCGGCAAATGGGAAATCGTCTCGATCCCAAACCCAAGCAGAAGCGCAAACGCGTTCCGCCTGAGGGGCAGCAGCCCGGAAACGGGAGTCGCGGTTGAGACTCTCGACCTCCCCGATTGGGACAACTACATGGCCGAGATGAACATTCGCCTTAACCTGAAGCCCGCCAAGACCTCCGACACCCCCGGTGCGGGAATCGTTTTCGACTACCGCGACGCCGCAAACTACAGCGCCCTGCTGGTTGACCCGGGCGCAAAGACGGGCGGCTGGGCAAGGGTTACGACGTTTTCCCCGGGCGGCCGCAAGGTGCTGGGTGAGCAGACGGTCAACATCCGCGCCAACCAGTGGTACCACCTGAAAGTACTCCAGACATTTGGCAGGCTCGTGGTCGAGATAGATGAACAACAGATACTAAGCATTTCCGATCCGGCGATCTCGTCCGGGAAATTCGGCCTGATGGTCGGCGACGACTGCGTCGCGGAGTTCGATGACCTCGACGTTCGGTCCCTCACCCCCCCGGAAACAGCCTCGCTGCTGACCGAAAACGGCATCTGGCACACGCTGGGAGATGTCACGCTCGGCAAGGGCTCCTTCACGTTCGCGGGCACTGCCCCGTCGTTCGCATTCCTGCCGCTTGCCTTGCACGACGGCGCGCGACTAACCGGCAAGCTCAACTGGAGGGAAGGTTCGCAGGGCGCCCTGATGATGGGAGGCATTGACCCGACCGCGCGGACGCTGGTCCTTGTTCCCGCGGCACGCCTCGCCACACTGGCCGAATTCGAGAGCGGAGAGTTCGCTGACGGCCCCCGCCGCATCAGCGCCAACGCGAAGCAGGCTGGCAGTTGCGAATTCACGGTCAGGGTCTTGAAGGATTATGCCCTGATCGAGGTGACCGGAGACATCCGGATGCTGGAAACGGTTCCGTTGAAAGACGGCCGGCTTATCTTCGGCATCGGCGGACGCGAGGGCTTCTCGGCCAATACCGTAGAGGTGTCGTCCTTTTCCCGCAGCCGACTGATGTTGTGGAAGAACGAGATTTTCACGTTCGAGACGACGATGCAGAACTGGAACGATGATACGTTGCACTGGAAGCGGACGGGCATCTCCAAGGAAGGTCTGACCAGTTGCATCGATGACCGGGTGTTCAGTTCCAACATAGAGGTGACCGTCAACCTCGTCGAGGCCCAGTATACCAAGCCAAAATGGACCGTGAACGCGGTTCTGCCGAAGAACAACTCCTCGATTGACAGCGGATACCTGTTCGGACTTGACCGGAAGGACGACCAGTATGAGGCATATTTCTGCAAAGGCGGAGACGAACTCTGGCGGCTCCCCGTGGAAAAGGCCGACAAGATCGTGTCCGTGGGGCTTGTCCGAAACGACAGGTTCTTCCTTTGCACAATCAACGGAGAGGTATTCAGAACGTACTCCGACCCGGACGACGTGCCGATCACGATGGCTGGCTACAAGTACGGCAGCATCTATGTGAAACCGGACCAGGTCATAGTCAACTCCGATTCCACGTTCGAGTACGTTTTCAACACTGCCCCGAGCGAGTGGCACGCGGCATCCGGCGTGTGGGAAGTACTCAACCGGTGGCAATGCGACCCCCGGTGGTCATTCTTCTCCGGCGATACCGAAAAAGACCCCGCTCAACGCGCCATAAGCAACCTTGTTCTGCTCTGGTGGCGCAGGAAACTGGTGGGCGATTTCACCTTCGAGATGTACTTCGGCTTCAAGATGGATAACTCGCGCGGCGAGAAGTACAGCTACGCGCGCGACGTCAACGTCTCGCTGACATCCTCGCCTGCCGACCTGCTTTCAGGCTACAATTTCATCGTGGACGGCAAGATGGGCACACGGCTGCACGCGGGCTCGTGGATCCAGCGTGAGAAGGTCGTGGTCCCGGCAAAGCCCGGACTGAAGCCGGAACCCATCCGGTACATATTCGATGCCTCCAATTCGCACAGGTTCTGGTTCCACTATATGCTCAAGCGCCGCGGCAACACGTTTACCCTTACGGTGACCGATATGAGCCGCCCGAATGACCTGTTCGAATATACCGACCCCGATCCGCTCCCCGTGGACAGGCTCGGAATCTGGTCGTATGACTGCCCGCTGATGATTTCCCGAATCAGGATACAGACCAGTGGACGCGCCCCGATGGTGGACCTCGACCAGGAGATCCGCTCGCGGCCGCGTTCCATTTACGATACCGGCAACTTCTAAGGCGACTCGAGTCCTTTTGAGGCAATCTGCGAGAAATCGCAGACGGTGCCTCGTTTTTGTGATATCCTCAAGGTGGCGCGTTCCTTATGTTGAAATTCCCGTGAGGAGGTAAGTAGATGAAGAGAGTTCTTGCTTTATTGACTGCGGTTGCCCTGCTGATCGCCATCGGTCGGGCCCAGGCCGACGTTGCGACGGTCAAGACAACCGCTGCGATCACTTCCGCCACTATCTACGTGGACGGGGGTCTGATCCTGCGCGGCGCAGACGCGCCGATCTCGGCGGGCGCAACCGCCATCGCGATTGACGGCCTGCCGCTTGGCATTGTTGCCGACAACACGCTGATCTCCGGCAAGGGTCAATTCACGATCGTTTCAACCGAATTCCGTACGATCTACGAACGCAAGGCCCCGAGCCCCGAAGTCGCGGAAATGGTCAAGCAACTGGCCGGAATCGACCAGAAGCTGCAGGGCTACGACAACGAACGCGAGATGCTGAAGAAGCAGGAAGCGTTCTACAGTTCGCTGTTTCCGGCCGATCCCGAGAAACTGACTGACCCGAAGCAGGCGGTTGACATGACTGCGGATGCGGTTAAGAACCTGCTCGATACCGTAACCGCAGGGCTGGAAAAGATCGCACTGCGCATGCACGAGATAGACAAGGCAGTAAAGGACCTGAAGGCACAGAAGGCCGCGCTGCAACTGCGCATATCGCAACTGGGCGGGGCCGATGTCCGCTACACCCGCGCGATAGTATCCGTGGTGGCAAATGCCCCCTGCACTGCCAAAATCGAACTGCTGTCGCTGATAGGCGAATGCAACTGGTCCCCGAACTACGACGTCCGGCTGGCAACAGGCGGAAAAGTCGAAGTCGGTTACTACGCCGATGTGCGCCAGTGGACAGGCCAGGAGTGGAAGGATATCAACCTGACGCTATCCACCAGCTTGGCGAGAAACGTCAATCTCCCGCCAGAACTGGTCCGTTGGGCTCTGACCCTGACGCCTCCTGACACCACGGGCGAACCCGTTATGGACGCTGCTGCGAAGAGCCTCGGAGCCCCGGGACTCCTCAGGGATGGTGACCGGAGATCCGCTGGAGAAGCCGAAGCCGGGAACGTGGCGGTCGGCGGCGGAATGGCTGTGGAATTCCCGCTCGAAGCGGCATCCACACTTGTTGGAGATGGCTCGATCCGCAGGCTCGCGATCAAGAAGCTGAACTTCAACGGCGAAATAGTCTATGATGCAATCCCCCGGATGACAGCGTACGCCTATGCGCGCGCCGAGATCATCAACGACAGCGCGTATCCGCTTCTCTACGGCCCGATGAAGGTCTATGCGGGCAACGAGTACCTGGGCACCGCAATGATGACCGAGACGAGCCCCGGTGCGAAGACCAAGCTCTATTTCGGCACCGATACTTCGATCGAGATCAAGTACAGGCCGATGAAGCGCAAGGCCGACGTCAACAAGCGCTCCCAGTCCTATGAATATGACTGGGTCATTGATATCACGAATCACAGGTCGGTACCGGTGACAATGTCGGTCCTCGATGCCCTGCCCAAGCCGGGCAACGAAGAGATCAAGGTCAAGTCCGTTGACATTTCGCCCAAACCAACCGAGACCACCGACGAACAGTACATCAAGTGGAACTTCACGCTGGCTCCCGGAGAGAAGAAGACGCTGACGGTCAACTTCGAGGTCACCGCGCCCGGAGGCAAAGAACTCTCCTGGGAAGGTGCATGGGAAGGAGGTGAGCAATGAGAACTATCATTTTGACAGCATCACTGCTCGCCCTGATTCTGTGCAGTGCATCCACCGCGATGGCCGAAGTAACCGCGCTCAGCGCAAAGGTTGTTTCGGTCACGGTTCTGCCCGACCGCGCTGAGGAAATCAGCACTGTTGACGCGGACTTCGTGGCTGGCAATAACCGCATAATGATCCGCAATTTCTCGCCTTCAGTTGATTTCAGCTCCCTGCGGCTGAAAGTCCTTGCCGATGCCGATGTAATGGTCACGGCAATGACAATCGCCTCGATCCCGATCCCGGAGGGAAGTTCCGAGAAGCTGCAGGAACTCCAGCAGAAGATCAATGCACTGCTGGATGAGATCGCGGTGCTGAACGACAGCATCAAGGTCCTCAGCGTCAAGGGCGAGTACGCAGCAAGGTTGCTGGAAAACACCCGCAAGGCCATCGGAATCATCCTCGCCCGGGGCGAGGCGCTTCCGGCGAATCTGGCCGAGAAAGTGGACTACCTGACTTCGATTGCCCTCGACTGCCGCAACAAGATCGGCGAAGCGCAATTGAAACTCGCGGACAAGAAGAAAGCGCTGGATGACTTGCAGCGCGAGATGGCTGCCAGCTACGGGCCATCCCGCAAGGCTGAAACCACCGCCATTGTCGAGTTGCAGTCTACCGCGGCGTGCAAGGGCACCATCGAACTGAAGTACCTTGTGTGGAACAGCGGCTGGTACCCCACCTACGAAGTGAACGTCACACCTGACACGAAAGAGGCTGTCGTTACCTACGCGGCCATCGTGGGCCAGGCAACGGGAGCAGATTGGGATGGCGTGTCGCTGACACTTGCCACTTCAACTCCCTCCATGTCGCTTGTTCCCCCGACCCCACAGCCCTGGATTGTCTCTTACGATATCCCTGTGCCGAAGCCCGCAGCCCCCACCGGTGCCTACGGAAGGCGGATGGAACGTAAGAACAAGGCACTTGAGAAGAACAACGCGATGAACGAGGATGCCAAGGACAAGGCAAAGGGCGACGAGCCCGCTGAAGAAGAACTGGCCGAGATGATGGACGCAGGTGCCGTGCAGGAAGGCGGACTTTCGGTCTCCTTCGCGCTGCCCGGCAAGATGGTTGTCCCATCGGGCTCGACCGTCAAGTTCCAGATCACCCAGGTTACGTTCCCGGCGGAAGTCCGTGATTTCGCCGTGCCATCGGTCACCCCGACGACGTTCATTCGCGCGGTGTTCGTGAACACCTCCGAATATCCATTCCTCGCAGGCGTTGCCCGTTGCTTCGTGGATGGCTCGCTTACCGGCACCACTTACATCGCCAGGATAATGCCCGGCAGGCAGGTGAAGCTGGCCATGGGCATCGAACGTCGGGTGAAGATGGAGCGCAAGACCGTCACCGACAAGCTGGACGAGCGTGGCGGGAAACTGCGCAGAGTGTTCGAGTATAAGATCGAACTAACCAACAACTCCGACAAGGTCATACCCTACGAGTTGAGGGAGCGCATCCCGATTTCCGACGACGACGATATCAAGGTGAACGGTATGGACTTCTCGGACAAGCCATTTGAGCAGACCGCCGAAGGCTTTGTCACGTGGAAGTTCGACCTCGGCGCCAAGGAAAAGAAGATCCTCGTGATCAAGTATTACGTCGAATGGCCGAAAGACAAGGCTATCTTCGGGCTGTAGTCGCATATCTGACAGCAGACAAGGGGGAGGCGCTGCCTCCCCCTTCTTATTTTGTGGTCCCGCCCTCCTTCCCATTGACTTGCCCCGAGCCGGGACTAATACCGTTTTCACATTGACATCTAACAAATATGTGGTATCCTCGATTGTAGGCGCGAGCCGAAAGGAGGATGCCTGTGGGACGAAAGAAGAGCGTGTCGAATGTGGATTCAGCCTTGCTGGCCGCCGCAAAGCGGGATCTCAAGGAGTTGAAGGGCTCGAAG
>Ga0265297_10007799_pt1 | contig 14626 bp, 16 predicted proteins | sample Munlanlwell13791_FD_192502 | JGI IMG/M metagenome (GOLD analysis project Ga0265297, IMG submission 192502) | Leachate microbial communities from a municipal landfill in Southern Ontario, Canada - Leachate well 137-91 | ecosystem: Engineered > Solid waste > Landfill > Unclassified | place... | reverse complement strand
GTTTTAGTTTTTCCGCATAAGCAGTAATCGCAATTTTTACAGGCCATGACTGCTTTAAAAATACGCTGTGCTGGTTTCCGTCTTTATCTTTGAGGCGCGCAACAGGAGTTTTAAAATCATACATTCCTTTTGCAACAATATCAACAAGCTCAAGCCTTCCCCGTAAACCAAACGGCACCATGATATAGTGGGTAAAAATTTTCTCGGGAACACTACCGATCTTTTCTCCGGAAAGCAGGATGTCGCCTTTCTTGGCCAGCGGGCTGAATTCCCATTTTTTCTCATCGGCAAGCGCAGGCACATATACGCCGCGTTTTAGGAAATAGCCACACTGCTCTGCGAGCTGCGGCAGAGGGTTCTGCAGGCCGTCAAAAATCTGGCCCAAAAGGCCGGGGCCGAGCTCAACCGAAAGCAACTCACTGGTGAATTCAACCGCATCCCCAATGCGTAAACCGCCCGTATTTTCATAGACTTGCGTCTCTGCCCTCTTGCCCCGGATACGAATGACTTCCGCTTTAAGGCGCTCATCTCCATGGACAATATAGGCGACTTCGTTCTGGACAACCGGATCATTGGTCTCTACGGAAACCATGTTACCGTTAATGCCAATGATGCGGCCTGTTCGCATGTTTTTCATCTATCAACCCTCTTTACATTACTGTGCCGCTGCCTGCGGCGCAGTGATTGTTTGCTCAATGCATTCGGACGGATCCGCATCTTTAATATTTTGCCAGCGGATATTGATTAATAATTTAAGCGCGTAGGTAAAAAGTATCTCCTGGTCAAAGTAATGACCGAGAGCAAGCTCATCTAAATAATGCCAGCGCGCCTCATCGAGCATTTTTTCTGCTTCGATGGGCGAAACAGTCTTTAAAGCCCTGCGCACAACACTGACAACGGAAAAATCCGCCCCCCCGTCCTGACGGATATATTGGTGGGCATCGAGCCCTTTTTTTTGCGCGCGGACTTTTGCCAGCTCATTGCGCAGGCCGCATTCAAAAGAATGCCAGCGCTTGAGAACCGGAATCGCTTGCGCGCCCTCACAGCCCTGCGGCCCTGATGCGCGCCTTAAAAACGCAATATCCTTTTCGCCAATCAAACCGTCGCAACGCCGCAAGAATTCTTCAAAAGAAAAAGGCACCTGCCCCTGAAACTGCAGCATCGGCAGACTTGCAAGAAGATAGATATGGTACGTCGGCATGGGCGTCTATTACTTGTGTGTGCCTTGTTTTTCTTCTTTTAAAATTTCTGCTAACGTCGGTTTAAGATAGGTGCTGATGTAATCGATGAGCGCCTCATCGGTAAAATCAAAATGCGACTGAGCAGCGTCAAAACTGACGCGAAAACCGCTGCGGACATCTTCCGACGGCCGCACTTCAATTCCCTGTTTTATTTTATTCTGCAACTCGGCAAGGATGCCCTTTTCAAGTTTTTCCGCGTCTTGTTTGCTAAGGGTAAGCACGATAGCTTTATCGGTCTTTTTCTCGCTATTCTTTATGAGCTCGATAATAAGAGCCGACATTGCCTCGGGCCTTAATGCCTGGCCGACCTTCTCATCGATTGCCGCCTCCAGAAGCGCGACAAGCTGTTTCTTGAGGCTCAAGACGAGATCACGACCTGCCTGCCTGAGCGCGGCATGGGTGCTCTCTTGTTTTCTTGTGACAACGGTCTGGGCATCTTCGATAATCCGCTGTGCTTTTTGTTCTGCCTTTTGAATAATTTCCTGGCTACGCCGCTGTGCCGCCGCCTCAATTTCCGCTGCCTTGGCCTGGGCTTCCTGGACGCCTTCTTTTTGAATCTTATCAATAAGATTTTTGAGATCTTCAGCCATGCCTACACCTCATATATAGAAATAATGTTTCGGGGAAAGTAGTTTACCTATTATAAACGTGTTATGTCCTAAAAGCAAGGGTTTCGTCGAGGAACTTCACCTCAAAAACTGCGCTGCTGCCTTGCGGGGATCAACTGCTTCAATAACCGGCCTGCCGAGCACAATGTAATCAGCGTCCTGCCTTATTTCGACAGGGTGCTTCTAATAGTTTTTCCCATACAGCGTAGGCGTATGGAATTTCATTTCTTTATAACATCCCCTGCCCATGAAGGCCTAACCTTAACAGAAACATAATATTCTTTAAGATGCTCCGACACAAGCTTTCTCTCCTCATTGGAAAGTGCGCTCGAATTCAAATCCTCAGCCGTGAAAGTCTTGTAGTTAAGAAAATAGCTGTAGGCGACCCCTTTTAAGTAACGGCTCCTCAAATCATCGTTTTCAATTTCACTGAGAACCTTCTGCCACAAACGTTGCGACGGGCTGAAAAAAGCCCCCGAAACAAACGCCTGAGTCTCTGCCTTAAGGTGCGCGAAGCTATAATTGGCGCAAGATGAGCCATCCAACAACTTAAAGAACTGCAGAAACGTTATCGGCAAAAAAATATAAAACAATACTTTCAGGAAAATAAAAACCTTTCGCCGACTGCACTCTGCATATGCCATCGCAAGAATTGTAAACATTATTGGATGAAGAAACGCAAGATAGTACTCATGATTGTAATTAAGGCTGCCCCATGAACTGAAAAGGCTTCCTATGGGGATGGGCCGTAACAGAAAAAAGCACACAGGGACACAAAAAAATAAAACGGACAGCAAATGAAGCTCTTTTTTTCCGGTATCTTCAGCCTTAAACAACAGACAAAAACAACTGACCCAAAATATGCCGTATAAAAAATACGCGATAAGCTGAGCGGGAATTCCTTGCAGAGAAAGAAAATGGAACGATCGGGGCAGATCGATGCTCAACACATCCATGAACTGACGCACGCTCATCAAACAAAAAGGCCACGGCAGACCCCTGGCTCCCGCACCCAAAGCTTCCCCGCTCAAAAAACAACTCGAAAAATGCATGTCAAAGTTAATGCTTGCGAATTCGTAACTGCAATTGTATACAATCCACGGCAGAAATCCCAACAAACAACCGGCAAGAAAAAACCAAAATGCGCACCGGAAAATCGAAGCCCCTCTGCGTACCACCCAAAAAATCAGAAACGCAAGGATAAACGCAACGAAAATATACTGAACCCAGGCCCCGAAACCCGCAACAATTCCTAATATCAAATAATACAGCCGCCGCTCTCTGCCTGCAATGACAACCCGTTCGATAAGCCAAAGAAACAAAAAAGCTATAACTATAAGCTCAACGACATTGCCTAATAACGAAAGGCTCTTCTGTAGATAATGAGGAGCCGAAAAAACAAAAAAGATCACCAGAGGAGGCACAATGTGTTTGCATGGATAATATTTCTTCAGGATGCTAAAGATGACATACAAGGTAAGAAGCGAATAGCACAAAGCGGTGATTTTTACTGCCAGATATTTCTCACCGAATATACAAATAAAAGGAACAAGGCTCAGGCCGGCAAAAATACTCCCACCTGCATGCGGAGAATATTGATAGCACCAGAAAGGCAGTGTGAGCTTGCCCCTGGCCAATTCCATGCCGAGAGGAACCTGTTTTAGTTCGTCGGCCAAATAAACATGCGAAGAAAAAAAGACAAGCAGCAAACGAGTAAAGAAAAATAAAAGTAGTACCGCGGTGATGCAAAGCGATGTTCTTGTGCGCATTGAATGCCTTACCTGACAAAGACGGGGTTGTTCTTTGTCGTTATGATACAAAAGCGCAAGCAGAAAAACTCGACATTTAAACCAAATAAGGACAGTAGACTATGCTATTCTGTCGGAGCTAGTCTGTCAAAAATTGTTTTGCTGCCTTGCGGGGATCAACTGCTTCAATAACCGGCCTGCCGACCACAATGTAATCAGCGCCTGCCGCACGCGCATCATCGATGGTAGCTATACGCTTCTGGTCATCAGTTTTTGCGCCGGCCGGGCGTATTCCCGGCGTGACAATAATAAATTCTCTGCGCACTGCCGCGGCTTCATGCACCGAGCATACAACGCCGTCTATGCCGGCGTCCTTGGCAATCTTTGCTCTTTCCAAAACGTCTTTCTCTACGCCGGCATACGTTTCGCTCGTTAATACTGTAACGCCAACAATAAACGGCCTTGAAATTTTTAATTCTTCCGCTCGTTGCTTTGCTCCTTTTACAGCCGCTTGCAACATTTCCTTGCCGCCCCGAGCATGAACTGTCATCATAAAGATTCCTTGCGGCGTTGCTTGTTTACGAACATAGGGATCGAATGTGCTTGTTCCTGTATACGCATAGTTAGATACGGTTTGAGGGATGTCATAGAATTTCAAATCGAGGAATGTCTGACCGCCTTTTTCGCTGATATAGTTGACAATCGCCGGCCCGCAGGATAAAAAAAGGCTCCCCACTTTAAAAAACTTCACCGCCGGCACAAGCATATCGACTAATTCGCGCGCCCGCTTTTCATTATCAACATCTAAGGCAACGATGAGTTCTGGCTTCATATCTGCAACGATCCGATAAGGGAGTTGATGTTGTTTATTTTATTTTTTTCTAAATAGGTTTCGAGCCCCTTAATGATATCCAGCGAGGTGCGGGGGTCAACAAAATTTGCCGTGCCCACGCTCACCGCGCTCGCACCGCAAATTAGAAATTCCAGGGCATCTTCGGCGTTCATGATGCCGCCCGACGCTATTATAGGAATCTTGACTGCCTTGGCAACTTCCCATACCATTCGCAACGCTATCGGCTTGATTGCCGGCCCGCTTAAGCCCCCGGTAACGTTGCCAAGCTTCGGTCTTCGCCTGGCAACATCCACGCTCATGCCTAAGAAGGTGTTGATTAAAGAAAGGGCATCCGAGCCCGCATCCTGCGCAGCGAGCGCGATTGAAGCGATATCGCTGACGTTCGGCGACAGCTTCGTAATGATAGTTTTTACAGTGGCTTTTCTGACCGCGGCCACAAGAACAGCGGTCGCATCGGCATCCTGAGAAACAAGCCGCTGCGAATGCGCGATGTTCGGGCAAGAAATATTAAGCTCAAGGGCGTCCACACCTTTTGCCTCACCCAGCATTTTTGCAAGCTCCACATATTCCTGCGTTGTATGGCCGCCGATACTGACGATGAGCGGCACGCGGAGCTTCCGCAAAAAAGGCAGCTTTTCTTTCAAAAAATTCTCAATCCCCTCATTCTGCAAACCGATGGCATTGAGCATGCCGCTGGCGGTTTCGATTACGCGCGGAGGCGGATTGCCCTTGCGCGGCTCTTTCGTAATTGTCTTGGTGATGATAGCGCCGAGCTTTTTTATGTTAATAAAACGGGAAAATTCCTGCGCATACCCAAACGTCCCCGAAGCCACCATCACGGGATTTTTTAATTTTAAATTGTGTATTGTAACACCGAGCTTCATCGGTTTTATTGAGCCATCCCTCTTTGACTGTTTAAAAATCCCAACGGATATCCTGCGCCCGGAATACTGGGCCATCGCTGCAAACCCTTTTATAGCCGCCTGTCGTCTCAATAACGCATCCCAAGCATACACCGATGCCGCAGCCCATAAACTCCTCGAGCGAAACCTGCAGAGGTATCTTATTAATCATACATTGCTTTGCTAAGCTCTTAAGCATTGCACGCGGACCGCATGAATAGGCAACAACCGGACGTTCTTCTGTTTTTATCTTTTTTAGAAATAAGTCAACAGCCGTTCCCTTGAACCCCCGGCTTCCGTCGTCAGTGGCAACAAACACGCGGCAGCCTGCTTTACGAAAATGGTCTTCGCAGAAAATATGTGTCTTTTTGGGCGCGCCAATCAATACCAAAGGACCAGCAGCATTGCTGCGCCGGCCAAGCTTTGTGATCTTGTCCGCTAATAATGCCAGCGGGGCAACGCCCATGCCGCCGGCAATCAAACACGGAACCGCCTTTGCCAGGGCTTTATTGTTTTTATGCGCGTAATCAAAGCCATTCCCCAAAGGCCCAATCACTTCAAGTGTATCCCCCGCTTTTTTTTGCGCGATTAAAGCAGTGCCCTTGCCTTTTACTGCGTAAATAATATCAATGACATGGCGCGCGGCGGCGCAGCGGCCGATAACGCGCACCTGATGGATGCTCAGCGGCCGGCGCAACAATGGCTCAGTACCGTTGCTCACGCGCACGTGGATAAATTGTCCTGGCCGGGCATCACGCAACGCAGCAGGCGCTGACAGCGTTAACAAAAAGTGATCTTTCGCAAATCGCGTATTTGACTCTATCCGTGTTTGTAGCTGCGCCGCATCCATATATTTTTGACTCTTTGTTACTTTGTGTGATTAAGCCCAAAAGGGATGTTTTTATCAAACACGACCTTCTGCGTTAAATTCGTAAAAAGCGGCCCCTGCGAAATACGCGGCCGCGGTATGGTAATCTCCGGGCCCTCGGTGAGCGGCACTTTTATTATCTGGTCGGCGCCTGCCTTATCAATACGCACAACCTCATCATTGGCGAAAAGGATCTCGACCCCTTCTTCTTTATCGCCGATAAGAAAAAGTACTCCGCTTTCGTTCTGATTAATAACCGTGCCTTTGTGCTCCTTCCCGCTCTTAAGATAAATGGTGTCGGTGCAGGCATCTTTAGCCACCACGACGAGCAAACAAAACAATATAACACTAACGAGATATTTCATTTTTGGCACCCCGCACAAAAATAGGTCCCTCTGCCGCTGAGCGCTATCCGGCTAATCCGCGTTTTGCAGATTAGGCACGCTTTTCCTTCGCGGCCATACACGCGGTGGAAACGCACAAAATTTCCCCGCCTGCCCGAAACAGTCACATACTGATCGATGGAGGAACCGTGGTTTTTAATTGCTTTTTTTAAAATTGAGCGCAACGCAAACAGCAGGCGCTTTTTCTCATAAGGCGATAATTGGTGGGCCCGGCGGCACGGATGTATCTTTGCCTGAAACAAGGCCTCGGCGGCGTAGAGATTGCCGACCCCGGCGATAAACTGTTGATCCATTAACAGCGGCTTTATCTGCCGCTTGTTCTCTGAGAGCATGGAAGCAAAATTATCCACGGTGATATCCCCGGGTTCGGGACCCATGCGCTTAAAGAAATCTATTCTGTGCCATTGCGCGACTAAACGTAACGAACCGAGCTTTCTTTGGTCGTTATAATCACAACTGCTGCCGTCGGTAAATAAAAAACTGACACGGCTCTTTTTCCCGTTGCCGGGGCAGAGCAACTGGCCCGTCATGCGCAAATGGACAATCAAGAACCTCTCCGATGATAATTGCATGATGAGCGCTTTGCCTTTGCGTTCGACGCCGACAACCGTCGCGCCTTCAAGCTGCCTTTTAAAACAGGCGGCGCTCGGCTCCTTAATAACATACCCGTCGGAAACAATGACCTTTGCTATTGTTTTTCCGACAATGGTTTTTTTAAGCGCGCGTTTTATTGTCTCGACTTCCGGAAGTTCCGGCATGCTATTTCCTTGTTGTTAAGAAACGACCCGCACCCAAACTTCCCTGGTGCGCGGGCCGTCGAATTCTGCGAAACAAATCCCTTGCCAGGTACCCAGCGCCAAACGGCCTTCCTCAATAAAAACGACAAGTGAAAAACCCATAAGGGATGCTTTTATGTGCGCAGCTGAATTGCCCTCTGCGTGTTGGTAGTCGCCATCATGGGGGACGATCTTACCCAAACCGGAGAGAATGTCGCTTTTTACCGATGGGTCAGCATTTTCATTAATCGTTATACCCGCAGTGGTGTGAGGCACAAACACATAACAAAGCCCTTGTTTATGAGAAGATTTCAAAATGATGTGCTCAACTTTTTTTGTAATGTCGATGAGCTCATCCTGCATTGTTGAACGGACTGTTATTTTTTCGGTCTGCATCGTTATGTTTTATTGCATGGAGGCGATAGCGCCTTTGATCATGGCGATCGCCTGCTTGGATCCGGAAACTGTTTGCATTCCTTTAATTTTCCAGCTCCCCACGCCAATAACTGTCTTACCGGCATTGAGCGCAAACGCGATTTCCGAAAGCGTCCCGTACTCGCCCTTTAAAGCAATAATAATATCGGCCGCAGTGGTAACCAGCGTATTTCTTGTATATCCCAGCCCTGTTGCAATGGGAACATCAATGAAAGGATTGGCATCATTTTTGTTTTCTCCGGGCAAAATACCTACGGTTAAACCGCCGTTTCCTTGTGCGCCCCGCGCTGCTGCCTGCATTACCCCGCCTAAGCCGCCGCACACCAACACAGCCCCAAGCGCGGCAATGCCTTTACCTATATCGTAAGCAATTTGCTCCACAGCCCTGCTACACCGATGACCGCCAATTACCCCAACGAGTAGTTTCTGTCGCCGCATAATTAGATTTATACGCCTGGCACTTTACTTTGTAAGTGCTGGCGACACTGTTTGAACAAAAATATTTTGGTGCGCCTGGCAGGAATCGAACCTGCACACATGGCTCCGGAGGCCATTGCGCTATCCATTACGCTACAGGCGCATACATTTATGCTTGTTTTCATCTGGGTTAGCGCCAGTCCTTAGCGAAGCTAAGGGCAGGCGCGTTGCATTCTTTTGTCATGCCAGTCCTTAGCGAAGCTAAGGGCAGGCGCGTTGCATTCTTTTGTCATGCCAGTCCTTAGCGAAGCTAAGGGCAGGCGCGTTGCATTCTTTTGTCATGCCAGTCCTCGTCGAAGACGAGGGCAGGCGCGCTCAAAATCCTTAAAACAAATCCAGCTGTTCCTGTTTATTTTTATTAAGCTCATCCTTGTTTGCAATCCCGATTACTCCGTATTCTCCGTCGTAGCCGGGGCGAATATCGACTTTGCCTTGCCGCACACACATGATTGCCTCAACGAGAGGCGAGGCAATCGCATTGCGTAACTCAGATTCACTTGCGTTAAGCAAAATTTCAAACTCATTGCCAAACTTTCCCACAATGCTGCGATACTCCCTCTCTACGGTAAGAGAACCTTTTCCTATTTTTTTGACCTCGGCGATAATCTCATCCAAAGGAATCAGGTTCTTAAAAGGGATCGCGTTTTCTGGAACGGTCCCAACAGGTCTGTCGCTGAGCTGCTCAACACGATGCATTACCCCCACCGTGAGCGGCTTGCCGCACTTCGGGCAATGATAATCATATTTTTTTGTTTCTTGCGGAGAACAACACAATGCGCATGCGCGATGGCCGTCAAAATGATATTTTCCCTCTTCGGGGAAAAATTCAATGGTATATAAAAAACGGTTCTTATCTTTGGTGCGCAGCACATCCCGGATCGTATTATAGTCGAGTTCGCAGTCAAAAACATTCGCCTCCCTGCCGATCTTGGCGGGAGAATGGCTGTCAGAATTCGAAATCAAACTAAAACGGTCCAGTGCGCTCAAGCGCCAGTTCATCGCCGGATCACTGGAGAGGCCTGTCTCGAGCGCGAAAATTTTCTCCGTCTCCTTGCCGAAACAATCCTCGATGCGGTCAAAGCCGGACATGGAGCCGAACAAGCTAAACCACGGGGTCCAGATATGGCCGGGGATCACCATGCAATGGTCGTTGATATCAAAGACGATACGCGCCAACTCTTCGGCATCAACGCCCAAAATCGGCCTGCCGTCGCTGGCAAGATTCCCCCGCCGGGACAAAGCACTGTTAATCGCATCAACCGTTTCAAACGACGGGGCAACAATAAGGTTGTGGATACGGTGCGTCCTTCCTTTTTTTGAATAAATACTGCTGATTTCCGCGGTGAGAATAAAATGCAAATCTTTATAAACGAACAATCCGTTGCCTTTTGGCTCAAGCTTAGATTTTAATTCCTCCAGCCACAGGTGATGAGTAAAGTCGCCCGTGCCCATGAGATTGATGCCTTTGAGTTTTGCCCACTCCACCAGATGCTCGACATCCATGTCGCGCGATGTCGCCCTGCTGTATTTTGAATGGATATGAAAATCTGCGATGAACTTCATGGTTTTTCTTTCTTTTTAAAAAATCATCGTTTAAATGCGACCTTGCCGGCCAGAACAGCGCACTCAACCGCTCCTTTAAGCTTTTTGCCGAGAAATGCCGAATTCTTCGACTGAGAACAAATTGTCTCCTCAGACACCACCCACTCCTTGAGCGGATCAACAATGATGAGATCTGCGATGCTGCCTTCGCCTATCGTGCCGCGCCCTGCGCCGATGATACGCGCGGGATTCAATGAGAGTTTTGCGGCTAATGATACCCAATCCAAAACCCCCGGCTCAATCAATTCAGTAATGCAAACCGACAGCATTGTTTCAAGCCCAATAGTGCCAAAGGCTGCGCGATCAAATTCTATGTCTTTTTCGTTTTCGGTGTGGGGCGCGTGATCTGAAGCAATCACATCAATAACTCCGTCTCGCAGGCCTTGTTTAATTGCTTCAATATCAGCCTTGGTGCGCAGGGGCGGATTGATTTTCATGTTGGTATTGTAATCAGTGAGGAGTGTTTCATCCAGCGAAAAATAGTGCGGCGCTGTTTCGGCGGTAACGGCTATTTTTTTCTTTTTGGCGGTGGCGATAATTTCCACCGACTCCTTGCAGCTGACATGGGCGATGTGCACGCGCCCGTTCTCTTTTTCTGCGAGCTTGATGTCACGCTCAACCCGCCGGTACTCAGATGCCTTCGAAACTCCCCGTAAACCCAAGATGGTGGAAACAATACCAAGGTTTATCACACCCCCCCGGGATAACTTTACGTCTTCGCAATGACATATCAGGGGTAGGTTATGTTTTTTTGCCAGCCGAAGCGCCTTGGTAAAAATCGCGTCGGACTCAACGGAAGCGCCATCGTCGGTAAACGCAGCAACACCCGCCTTCTGCAGCGCATCAATATCAACAAGTTCCTCGCCGAGGCGCTTGAGCGTAATTGCCCCCGCGATAAACACATTCGACTGCGCGCTGTTTTTAATGATCCTCTGGAGCAGCGCAACGTTTTGCGCAGAATCGATTGCCGGCTGAGTATTGGGCATGGCCAAAACAGTAGTCACTCCTCCGCGCAAACCCGCCCTCGTGCCGCTGGCGACCGTTTCCTTATCTTCCCTGCCGGGTTCCCGCAGGTGCACATGCATATCAACAATCCCTGGCATGACGATCTTTTCTTTGGCATCGATGACCTGATCTGCCTTCTCTTTAATGGCCTGGCCGACTCTGTTAATTGCATCAACCTTGATGAAAATATCGCAGACGCGGCCCGTCTTTTGTTCGGGATCGACGACAAATCCGTTTTTAATAAGCAGGCTCATGATTTTTCTTTGCCTTGCGAGACCAAAAACAACACCGCCATTCGCACGGCGATGCCGTTGGTGACCTGTTCCAATATTACTGAATTTTGCCCGTCGGCAACATCGCTGGACATCTCAATGCCCCTGTTGAGCGGCCCGGGATGCATGACAATAATATTTTTCTTGGCCTTTTGGAGGCGCTCTCTTGTGATGCCGAATGCTTTAAAATAATCAAGCTGCTCAGGAAAAGCGCCGCCCTCATCACGTTCAAATTGCATGCGCAGCACATTCACCGCATCCGCTTCGCGCAGCGCATCATCAATCGAATGATTGACTTCAACGCCCATCTGCTCGATGGCTTCGGGGATAAGCATCGGAGGCGCACAGACAACAACTTTTGCACCGAGCTTAGTAAGCCCCCAGATATTGGAACGTGCGACCCGCGAGTGCGCGATGTCACCCACAATCACCACGCGCAAGCCTTCCAAGCTTCCTAATTTTTCCTGCAAAGTAAAAATATCGAGCAACGCCTGCGTGGGGTGCTCATGCCATCCGTCACCGGCATTAACAACGCTGATGCCCAGATGGCGCGCCAACATAAGCGCCGCGCCTGAACAATTGTGCCGCACGACAATAATATCGGCTTTAAGGGCTTCGATATTAAGCCCTGTATCAGTAAGGGTCTCACCCTTGCGCACGCTCGAAGTCTCAACAGCCACATTAATAACATCTGCTGATAATCGCTTTGCGGCCACTTCAAAGGAAACCCGTGTACGCGTTGAGGGTTCATAGAACAAATTAACCACCATCTTGCCGCGCAGCGCAGGCACCTTTTTTATTTGGCGGCTCGAAATTTCCTTAAACGACTTTGCGGTGTTTAAAATCAATTCAATTTCCTCCCTGCTTAACGTCCGTAAACCCAGGAGGTCTTTTTTTCTCCACAATGTTCTGTTTTGCGCTCTTTGGGTCGCTATCGCTGTTCTCATCTCTGCCCTGAAAAATTAAACACCGTTTTCTTTTTCCATAATGACAACTTCATCGACTCCGTCGCTCTCCTCCAATCGCACCTCAACAACCTCGCGCTGAGAAGTAGGAATGTTCTTGCCGACAAAATCCGGCCTGATAGGCAATTCGCGAAATCCCCTGTCTATTAATACAGCCAGCTGTATAAATTGGGGCCGGCCAAAATCAATAAGCTCGGTAAGGGCGGCCCGGACTGTCCTGCCCGTATAGAGAACATCATCAACAAGAATAACTTTCTTTTCGGTAATGTCGAAGAGTAATTCTGAAGCCCGCACCACAGGCTGCTCTGCAATGACACTCAAATCATCGCGATAAAGCGTTATATCAAGAGCTCCGACAGAGGGATTTATTCCGGTTATTTCGGCGATTGCCTCTGCTAATCGCTGCGCCAAAAAAACACCCCGATTCATAATGCCGATAACGACCAGATCGCCTGCATCCTTGTGTTTCTCAATAATCTCATGGGCAATACGCATTATTGCCTTCTGGATTCCTGCCTTATCGAGTATTTTCGCTTTTTCTTTCATAAAAAACCTGTGTTTTTTCATTGGCACAGGAAACAAAAAAACCCACTTGCAAACGTGGGCATACTATTTCTTCAAAGTTTTTTCCTTGCCTCATGATTATCTTCCTTCTCGGCTTCGCAGAACCGACTTAAAGGATAGAATAAATATACCATCATACGTGCCTTTTGTCAAGCACTAGCACTGCTATCAGAAAATTAACCTATTGCAAATACATCGGTTAAGTGCTCATGAACGGCTTTTGAGCAGATCGTAGTTTATTGCCACTTGTATTTTATCATGCAAACCATTAATAAGCTGCACTATGGCAGCCTCTACCTTCATGCGCTCAAGCACAATCTCAATTTCTTTGCTGATTTCCGAGAGCGGCTGACGAAACGAATCCTTGTTGAGCTCATAATAATTCTTGATCTCTTCTTCTGTTACGCTGACCTGTTTTCTGATGTTGCGCATCATCGTCTGGGCAACAAGTTGTTTTTGTGCATCGGCGGGCAGCTTGGCAAGATTGGGATCATTACCCAAACCGCTTGCCATGCCAATTTGGAAAAGCGCCTCATTGCGCACAAGCTGCTCAACAATTCTTTTTTTAACTTCAAATTGCCCCACATCAAAAGTGTTGGGAGGGGCTGTTTTTTCCAACTCTCTCACCAACAAATTAAATTCATCTATCTGCAACGTCCAGTTGTTGACGCGCGCCAGAACAGCACCGGAAGAAACTTTTGTGCTTGCCGCTTTCTTTGTCGGCTCTGCCGGGGTCTTTTTGCCACAACCTGCCACCAAAAGACTTACCATCAAAACACAACTCAACGCATACTTCATGTTTTCCTCCGTATTTTTTTTCAGCACTACGAGTCCCAAGCGTATCTTTATATTCTTATCTTCGCGTTAATAACCAGTACGAATTCGCCCCGCGCCTCAAAGGCAACGCGGCGGTCGATCAAATCAGCAATGTATATTTTTTTGATCTCCTCAAATCGTTTCGTCATCTCGCGCGCCAAAGCAATTTCCACGTTGCCAAACACCTCATACACCTCTTTGAGAAGTTTCTCTATTCGATAAGGTGATTCATAAATGACAATTGTCCGCTCCAGGGAACGCAATAACTCTAACCGTTTTTTACGCGCCCCTTTTTTTAAAGGCAAAAATCCCTCAAAAACAAACCGGTCTGCGGGCATTCCCGAGGCACTAACGGCAGCCGTCAGCGCACTCGGACCTGGCAGGGGCACGACTGCAATCTGGTTTTCAAGAGCGCTCCTGACTAATTGAAACCCCGGATCGCTGATGCCCGGTGTCCCGCTATCAGAAACCAGCGCTACGCGCTTGCCCTTTTTGAGCAGTTCGATCAAATGCGCTCCACGAGCAACTTTATTGTGCTCATAATAACTGAGCAAGGGCTTGTCGATTTCGTAATGCGTCAAAAGAATGCGCGTCCGCCGCGTATCTTCACAGGCAACCACGTCAACGGTGCGCAAAACTTCGAGGGCGCGCAGCGTAATATCGCCCAAATTACCCAATGGCGTTGCGATAACATAAAGCATAGTACGCAGTAAATAGCATAAAAAGGCAACGACACGATATAAAACCGCTACTCAACAGTTACCGACTTTGCGAGATTTCGCGGCTGGTCAATGTCGCAGCCTCGTTTTGATGCAACATAATAAGCAAAAAGCTGCAGAGGGAGCGCAACCAAGAGCGGCGTAAATAATTCGTCGATCTTGGGGATGAAAATAACGTCGCTTGAATAACGACGCACCTCCTGGTTTCCCTGCGTGGCAATAATCACAATTTTTCCTCTGCGCGCATCGATTTCCTGTATGTTGGAGACCATTTTTTCATAGATAGCAGAGTCGGGCGCTATACAAACAACCGCCCTGTACTCATCGATCAGCGCGATAGGACCGTGCTTCATTTCACCAGCAGCATACCC
>Ga0265297_10007798_pt1 | contig 14627 bp, 3 predicted proteins | sample Munlanlwell13791_FD_192502 | JGI IMG/M metagenome (GOLD analysis project Ga0265297, IMG submission 192502) | Leachate microbial communities from a municipal landfill in Southern Ontario, Canada - Leachate well 137-91 | ecosystem: Engineered > Solid waste > Landfill > Unclassified | place... | reverse complement strand
AGCCAGTCGGTGCTTGAGTCCAGCTGGTAGTTTACAAGCAGGTTGGTTGAAAGGTCGTTGTACACGTGGATGCTTGTAGAGGTTTCCGTCTGCGCGCCAAGTGAAAGCGTAAGCTCAGCCGAGTCTTCCTGCACACCCCAAAACTCATCCAGGGGCGATTGCAAGAAAGCGGATTTGACAGTAAACGGAATCGTGATTTTTTGCTTTGAGCTTCCCACGCGGCCCTCTATGATGAGCTTTCCTGTGAAATTTTCAGAAAGCGTGCGGGTTGATTTTGCAACATCAAGCACTGATTCTGAAATCCATGTATCAAATGTCACTTCCTTTGAAGCCAACGGGTCGAGGCTAAACTCGGATGTTGAAAGCAGCGTGCTGGTGATTTTTGGCGACTTGTCAAGCACAATTGCAGCAGCAACTTTAACAGCATTGCCAAGCTTGTTTTGGACAGTAAATGAATCAGTGTTGCCTTCCTTTGATTCCACAAGTATGCTTATGCCAGTCGACGGGTCGACTTCAAGAATTGTTTTTGCATTTGCAGCCAGCGAACCATAGTAGGTTGCGTATCCGGTAGCGGTAATTGCATATTCTACTCTGCCTACCTTTCCGGGGTTGACATTCTCAAGCAGGTATTTTCCTGCTTTTCCTGCGTTTTCCTCCCCGGTGCCATCTAAAGAGTATGTAGCGTCCCCGAACAAGTCGTTCTTTGTGCCTACGATTATGTGCGCATTTGACAGGGGAGTGTCATATGCGTCAGTCACCAAAAACATGAGCTTGTTGTCAACAAGGGCGGAAAGAACCGAAGGCAACGTGCCCACCTTTAGCTCGTTGTTGGAACTTGCAATGACTCTTCCGGAAACTTCAAGCTCGCTGACCTGTTCACCCTGGTAATCAACTGCAATTTTGAACGCGAGCACATCAGTTACGCGCAGCGCCTTGACTTTGAACTCTGAGTCGACGTTGCCAGAAGGGATTTCCACAACTGCCAGCTGGCCGTCCTTGTCTTCAGTTACTGACGCACTGCCAGATGGAGACGTGCCGGAAAGAATTTTTGCAGCAGTCAGCGATTCTGAAGACAGGCGCAGCTCATACGGCCCGCCTGTTGAAATGGACTTGACGAATATTGTGAACTCCTCCGGGACTGCAACCTCGAAATTCCTGGCATACTCACCACGCGAAGAAACTACGTGCGCCTCAAGGCACAGTTCTTCCGAGCAAATTCCGCCAAAAGAAATTGAGTACTTGGTCTTGTTTACTGCAGCAAGGTTGTCTTGGCCTGCGCGGACAGAATCATCAGCCGGGTCGCGCAGCGTGCCGTTTGAAGTTGAGTATGCAGTGCGGAACCCAAAAAGCGCAGTCCCGTTCTTTACCTGCCGGGTTGTCACTTGCACAGTTGCCTCGCGGGTCCCTGCAAATGACGGCAATGAAAATGACACCCACTTATATTCTATTGAATTTGCAATCGTGTCAAATTCGCCTTCTGCTGAATCGAAAGTGGAATTTGCGCCAGAATCGGAACCGTATGCAGAACCGCCCGAAGTTGATGCGTCCGAACCTGCGTCAAACCCGGAAATGAACGCGTCAAGCCCCGACACGTCGCCGGTTTCTCCTCCAAGCCGCACATGAAGCAATGCCTGTGAAAACTTCAAATCCGGAGCATTGAGCAGGAATTTTGCATTGTAAGCAGTTGAAGGCTCAAGCGAAGACACCCTGTTGCCTTCCAAATCATACATCCCAAGGTAAACTGCGCGCACGTTTTCTGCAACCGAATTGGACAGAAGCTCGACTAAAACTTCTTTTTCATAATTTGGAACGACCTGCACTTGGGAGGACGAATAGCTTGAGTACCCTTGTGCGTAAACTTTGTAGCGTCCCCAGCCTTCCAAAAGCTCAACAGTGCAAACGCCAGAGGAAGTTGAGCACGATGCTGAATCAGAAGTGGATGCATCAATCTCTGCGCCATCTATCAGCCTTCGTGAAAACCGGTCAATAACCCGGAACTTGAGCGTGCCTTTGGCCGGGACGAGCGTGACGCTTAAAGTAGTGTAATTAACGCCAGCCTCACCGTTTGCAGCCACGTCTTTCGTGTCAGAAAATCCAGAGCGGCTTTTATATGAAGCCGTTGCGTGGGTCAAACCAAGCGGCACGTCCGAAAACTCAACAAGCCCGTCTGAGCCGGTTGTGCTTTCAGAAAGGCCAAGAGGGCCGTCTGAGCCAAAAAGGGAAACCGCAGAACCTGAAAGCAGGCCGCCAATCTCATCAACAACCTTGACTTTTACTACTGCGGAATTGTCCTTGAGCGACCGTTTAAGGACCATGGAACAGTCGGTGCCTTTTTGCACAAACATGCCTGCTGGAATGTAAGAGGGCTTGTATGCAGTAACCCAAAGCGACTCGTCTTCGGTTATTGAAAATGACACGTTGCCGTCCGAACCGGTTTTTTGCGGCGTGACATACTTTTTGTTGTCTTTGTATATGTTGAACGTAGCCTGTGTAATCTTGTTCCCAGCTTCGTCGATTATACGGCAGGACATCTTTGACTTGCCATCCGCGCCTATTTTTGCAAGCGTGATTTTTGGAGTGGGAGAAGATGAACTGACAACATAGTCAAGCACGCCATCCTCATAGCCAGAAAGACTGGCTATAAAACGCAACTTTGCGCCTTTGTCAAGCAGGAGCTTTACTACGCCTTCGGAAGTGCACATGAATTTACGGACAAGCGTGTTTGCAGGCATTGCATACATTTGGATTTGCGCATCAGCAAGCGACACGTTCCCGGAAGCTGAAAGCAAAACCTGCAAATTTACTTCAACGCTATTTTCTGCAGCATTGGGAAAAAGAGTCAGAGTAATTGGCTCGGGATTTGCAGCGCCAATGCGTATTGTGGTCTCATTTGGAGTGTACCCGTCAAGATAAGCAAGAATAGTGTAATTTCTGGACATTGGAAGGGAGAAGGTAACCGAAGTGCCGGTCTTCATGCCATAAGAGTTCTTCGAAGGGTCAGTAATTGAAATCGACGGGTTTCCTGAACCGCTTGCCAGCGCCACTTTGACAATAACCGACGCATTCACATCAACGGGCTTTGCCTCGAGCTTGATTTCTTGCAAAACCGGAGCCTGACCAACCGTGATGGCTAAAGAGTTGGGCTTGTAATTTGCAGATGATACCGACACGTTGTATTTCCCAAGCGGGACGTTATAAAACCGGGCAAGCCCCCTCTCATTGGTCGAGTTAAATTTCGAGTTCGCCTCAATCGAGCTGGAGAGTTGCACATTTGCATTGTCAACCGCAAGGCCATCCGAACCGGTGACAGTGATAGTAACCGTCGCAGTCTGTGCAGGAAGGTTCGTAAAAACAAGAAAGCCGATGCCGCAAAGCACAACAATCAAAAGGCCAAGAAAGAACGGCGCTGGCGGGATTCCCTTCTCCTCAAGCGCATCGGACGTGCCGCGGATGGGCAGGCCTTTCTCATCACTCCAGTCCAGAAACTCCTGCCACTTGGAAGAAAGACCCTCAAGGAAGTCGTCGAACATAAATATACGAATTAAATAAGAGCGGAGAGGGTATAAAAAGAATTAGAGTGGACCGAAGCCGCCGCCAGGCATAATCTTGTTCTTCTTCAGATATGAATCAAGATTATAGTATGCTATTGCACCGTTGCCTTCGCTCTTTGCCACCAGGACCGCCTTTGCTTTCGGGTAGGCTTGGCGGAACTGCTTGATGCCGCGAAAATCATCAGCCGAAGGCGTAACCTTGTACTTTACCTCAAACGCAAAAAATGGCTCGTCAACGATGAAGTCAACTTCCGCCCGGTTCTTGTAGTTCCAGAAAAACCTTGGCTTCAAAGCCTGTGCTACGGCATTCTCGATTATCTTGGACGTTTCCGACTTTGCAAAACATGCAAGCGAAGGGTAAACTTTCTTGAGCTTTTTTTCACTTGAAAGCCTATTCGTCGAATAATTATACAGCCGCGCAACAAGAAAACCGTACACCAAAAAGTCGGAGTACGCTGAAAGCGTCTTCCTGTCGCGGCCGAGGTCGGACGCAAGAGAAGAGTAGTCCAGGACCATGCCGGGGTTCGCGCAGATTATGGAAAAAAGCCGGTATAGCAAGGCCGGCTCGTCTATTGGGAACACCTGCGGCAAGTCCTCGAAAATCACCTTGCGCGCGATGGTATCGGCATAAGCCTTCGCGTCGATGGTATCGTTGAGCGCAGTCTCAGGAAAGGGCTTTCTTATGTATTCAAGGTATAACCTCTCCCTGCCTGAACTTGCAAGGGGCGAAACTTTTTTACTTTGGAAGTCCAAGAATTCCGAAAAGCTCAATTCGGGGAGAAAGAACTCGTTTATGCGGCCCGCCAAGCCTTCGCCGGACTTTCGCAAGAGAGCAGAATTTGAACCCGAGAGAACTATGCGTGCCTTGGAAGTATCGTAAAGTTTTTTGACCTTCGCCTGCCAGTCCGGCACGTTCTGAATTTCGTCAAGGTAAATGCTACTGCCTTTACCAATCGGCTTCTGCGAAACCTTCTCATACTCGGCGATGATCTGCCAGAAATCGTCGACCTGCTCGTCAAACGAGTAGAGGAAAATGGACTCACGCTTTACGCCCTTTGCTAACTGGCTGTTTATGAGCTGGCGAAGAAGCGTTGATTTTCCCACCCTGCGCAGGCCGTAAACCGCAGTGATCAGTCCCGACTTGGCCGATCGCTCAAGCTCCGGAAAGATACTGCGCTGCTTTTCATACGGGTAGGCAAAACCATCCTCCCAATGCCTGTTCTCCCGCTCAAGCTCCATAAGGGATTCTTGCAACCGAACTTAATAAAGCTTTGGAAAATATGGGTATCAACATGGTCATGTTTTCCACTTTCATGGGTATTTGGATGACCATGTTTTCCAGAGCGCGTCTGAGCGCCGCAAACGGTCAAAGACACGCAGCCTACCTTGCGGTTAGCCCCTCAAAGAAGTCATCGAGCATAAAAATACGAATGAAGCAAGCGCGGAGAAGGAAAGAAAAAGAATTAGAATTAGACTGCGGAAGAAAACAAGGAAAAAAGAGGGAAAAAGAAAGGGAATTGACCAAAAATCTTAACGGCTATTTTCCGGCCAAGACTTCGCTGGTTGCATCGGTCTGTAACAATTCAATGTTATTTTCGTTATTGACCATATAGACAAGTTTATGCACCTTTACTTCTTTTCCTCCTCTGGTCGTAATGTACATATCAGGCAACGTGTCGCCCGAACCCAAGCCCATGAGCATTAGAAGATTGCTCATTTTTACGTTGGTTAAGACGTTCTTTGAATCTGACTCAATCTTGAGGGCATTCTTAAGGTTCTTCAATTCTGAAAGAGCCGCGTTGATGTCCGAAGAAATTTCGTCGTCCGTTGCGGCTATGGCAAAACTTGAAGGCGTTCCGGACTTAAGGACGTTCGAACAAGCGGTAGTATCACATAACTTAAAGTTCACGCTGTACGACTCAAGTAAACTGAAATCAGTTTGCGCTTCAAGATCCATGAAAGCAAATCGCTTTGGAGAGTCAATTGACGTTTCATCAGTATCTAATTTTACGTTCACTTTTGTTGAGTCCTGATAAAGAATATTGTTGAAAACATACAGACCATACGTTCCGCCTGATTCTGGGGTATACTTTTCAGAAGTATCATCCTCAAACGCCAGCAATTTCTTGGAATTATCAGCAGACGCATACGCTAGTGCCGCTCCAAAAGTATACTTCTTGGTGTCTACTACATTCGGAACTACCATTATATTGACGCCCTTAAAGCTCAGACCGGTTGTAATTGACCCGGTTGGCAATCGAGAGTCTAATGAGTTTTCAACAGCAATGACACTATTTATCCCTGACGCAGGATAAGTCACAAAAAAGTACCGCACCTCGTTATGCGCAATTTCTGAAAAAGGATTATCGATTTGAACTTTTTCAAATTCGGAGGTCTGCACATTCAAACGATAAAGGCTGACTCCAGTTAAAATGGGTTTCAAAAGACTATTCGGGCTTGAAGCTTGGTTCTCGATACTAAGCAAAAAGCCCGACACGGGAATAATGGAGGATACAGCTAGGTTGACGGGGATGATTTGGAAATTTGATTTATCATCAATATTACTTATTGATTTTACTTCCTGCTCAACTTTGTTCTTGGAATCCCAATAATACAAGCCAGAATTTTTGACTATAAGACGGACAGTCTTGTCTGAAAAAACCGGGTCGGTATTCTTGCATGAAGTCTTGTCATTGCAGATTCCTGTTGACCAGCAGTATTGCGCAACGCACTTGCCTTCAGCGTTGCAGACCTTGCCACCTATGCAATAATCATCATTCTCTATGCAAGAAGTAGCTGATGACAACACGTCAGACCGCGACTTGCTTGAACAGAAAGGCAGCCTGTTGGCATTGTCATTGCGCACATCAGAGCCAGTAGTTATGCTGACGCAATACGGGGCGCTTTCGGGGCATCCGTTGTTGCTTGTTTTTGAAGAGTCGCAGACACAAGTGCTCTCAATGCTGCACACCTGCCCTACAATCGCACAACTTGCATCCGTCTTGCACGGGGTGTTCGCAAAACCGCTCTCGCCCTCCGGATTGACACACTGCGGCTTAACTATCCCACCGATTTGAGGCTTCAGCGCGCTTACAGGAACGCAAACTTCCTTCCCTTGGCAATAATCGTTTGCAAGGGCAACCTCGGAAACCTCACAGATTCCGCTGATGCAGTTTCCACTTACACAGGGATTGCCAGTAGCCTCGCTTCGATCAGGGTTAGCCACGCCATCAGAACAAGTTTCATAGTTTCTTGGCATACACGTTCCTGACACGAACATATCAGCTTGGTCACACGAAGGCTGGGCATCTTCATTGTCCGAGCATATACCCACCATGGTCTTAAAATTGATGACACAATATTTGGCGCCTTTCGGGCAACCGTTTTCGTTTATCTCACCGTCGATGTTACAGGAGCAAACTTTGTAATTCAAGTTGCCCAACAATGGTCGGCAAACTTGCCCGCGTCCTACATCCCTAACGCACATTTGGTCCATGGAAAGACCTCCTTCCGAGTAGCATTGCGTTAATGCAGTCGCCGATACGGCTTTAGTCCTGCAAACTCCAGCCTCGTCACAAACACCATCTCCACACACTCCGTTTATTGCAAAATCACGTACACAAAATTTCTGAGTAATGGAAACGCATTCTCCGCTTCCTGACAAAGATGAATATACTTCATTGCCTTTACAATACTTGGAGGGCACCTTGTCGTCCGAACACATGCCAACATAAGTTTCTGGATTATACACACAATACTGGTTTTCTGAAGGACAGCCATTGTTAGGGTATTTTGTTCCACCCACATCTATGGAACACTCGCACTTCTTTTGCTTGGAACACACCCGACCTGCGGGGCAATCGCTGTTAAAAATACAGTCTTTATTAGCTGCAAACGGTAAAGGCGCCAAGTCAGTTACCAATTCGGTGGAAATAGGTGGTTTAACGTCGCCATTCTCAGATGTTAGTGACGTTTGATCATTCGTTTGTTGGGCACCCAAGCTCGGCAACGATTGCGTCTGGCCCCCGTAATTCGTGGCAAGGAAAGTAGCCACACCTACGATACCAAGAACTGCTAGGACAAGTATTGTTGTAATGCCGCGTGACACGAGAACCAACTCCTACAAGACTTTTTGAAGTATTAAGGAGTAATGGAGGAAATGTTTAAAAAACAGAGAAAAAGTGAATGCAACTATTCTGCGCGGATAATTCACCCCAACCGCAAGGATTTTGCCCGAATAATAGAATGCCCTTCAAGGAAAAGACAAACAGGCACAGTAAAGTCAAAAGAAAAAGCCGAAGGGAATGGATATTCGGATGGGACGATGCACGGGAAAAGGGGAGAAAAATAACGGGAGTGAACCCGCTGGGAGAAACAGGAAAAAAGGGGAAAAGAATGAAGGAAAAACTATCCGACGCTACACGACGCATCTATAGTATTGCCATCCACATCCTTGATTATTTCACAATAGGACGAACCAAGACAACAACGTCCAGGCGAAGAAACAAATCCAGGACACGCCGACTCACACCCGGTTGCTGTCAAATCCTTGCAGATTCCATCAAAGGTTGCAATAATCTTATTTTTTCCGCACACAGAACCAGTTTTGCAATTCTTACCTGTAGAATCCGGGCAAACGGATATAACATCGCCAACGGCAAACTTAGGTTTTGAGATGGACCCAACGACTGCCGCGGCGGATGTTACTGGTTTAAGTTTTTTGCAGATATTGGAGTCGGGAGTAGTTAACTTACAACCGGCAGCACTACATGGCGTGCACTGTGCAGAGTGAACATACGACGTAGAAAACTTTTCGGGCTCATCGCAGTTTTCAACGCCACACGTGTTACCTATTGAACAAAGTGCACAAGTTCCTTTGTTATCGCCATCCCAGTTCGCTTCAGAGAAGAAACACTTTAATTCGGGATTTATCAAAGTGAATGGCGAATAAAAAAAATCCGAAGGAATTGGATTATTTCCTTTCACACATTCTTTTAGCTTGAGATCTGCATCAGCTGATTTATCTCCATCGATTTCATTAGGCGTACTATAGGGGCATTCAACTCCAAAGAAGCAACGCTTGCATCCAGGATCTTTGCTACAGTCATCGATTGCTTTTGTTGCAGCATCGCCAGGGGTGGTCAACGGAACCAATATTCCCTTGTATTCATCATAGAGAGAATCTCCAGCCTTCTGCCAACATTTCGCAGCGTTCCTTACGTCCTCGACCTTTGCAATGATGGGGACTAGTCCGTTTTGGTAACGCACGAAACCAGAGGCAAGAAGGGAGCAGGTGTGGATAATAGGTGCCTTATGCACAGCATCAAAAATCCAATAATTGTCGTGGGAACTTGTATATAATTGTGTTATCACGAAATCGCTACCACTATATGAATCCTGGCGTTTCTTTCCTGGCGCAGTAACAAGGAACTTTTTATTTTCTTTCGTACCCGGAATTAATCCAGCAGAACTGGATATAAGCGAATATTCAAAAGTACCAGTTATGTCTACAAAAATTTTTTCAGAATATTGAATTGCGAATATCTTCAAAGCGTTGTCCGAAGGATCAACCCCGCTTATACGAACCTCGCCAAAAGGCCTTGTCGTTCGTAATCCAAGCTGTTTATCAATCGCAGATTTAAACTTATCGTCCACGTTAGCTTTGAGGTTAGTAACCGGCGTTAAAGCAGTATTAATCATATCCCTAACCTTAACGAGGTCAATATCGTGTGCAACAAAAGTAGACGGCAAGATGCCAGTAGTACAGGGTCCAGTAGTACAACTGTCTGCAAAGGAAAGCTTAATCGGTTTATAGAAATCACTTGTCGTTCTTGAAATTGACCTGAAACCATAATCGAAATTAGCATTGGCACCTTCAGGAGATAATTTCGTTAACTCAACCAGAAAAGTATTATCAACCTTGAAAGGATAATTTGTCTTGTCAAATTCAAGCTGAATATTACTATAGAGATATTGCGAATAAGTCTCCTTCAGCTTTGCCTGCAACGCAGGTGTTGCATCGTACGGGTCGTAGTTTTCAGGATTGTCCTTGTCGAACGGCACGAACATCTTTTCATAGTTGTTGAACAAGCCTGCTGCGAAAGTATACTTGTCAGTGTCAATGGTCACTATTTTTACAGGCTGAACAGCAACTCCATTAAACCCTCCAGTGAAACTGAAAGTAACAGACGGAGTGCATGATTTGCAAGTAGGGTCATAGGATAGGCGTTGCAAGCAGTTGACCGGAGTAGTCGAATAGGTGTATTTTTCAGATATTGACTCTGCATCAGCACCAGGGTAAGTGATAAGCAAATATACCTCTTTGTCTGCTTCGAAAGTAACTTTACCCGCAGGTGAAAAAGCATTGTTTGAATACAGATATGCGGACACAACCGACGTGGTTGACGAAACAAGGTTCATTGATTCATCCGTAACATCTGCGTCAACCGTAAAGTGCATCAAGAACGCGCCGATTGGCACGATTGATGAAACGCCAATATATGCCGGAGACAATGAGGCATAATTACACAATTTTCCGCCACAATACAAACCGGTTTTCTTGACAGCAATTTCGACAATGGGTTTTGCGATAAATGCGTCATACGCTTTTTTGGCGGTGGCATCCTGGACTAACGTTTCATACTTGAGGAAACCACCTGCAGTACTGCCCGTAGTTGTGCCGCCTGTTCCGCTACTATCAGTATCTGTATCGGAGCTGCTTGCAAAGTTTCCTTTCGACTCTGAAGAGAGAAGTTCCATTGGTTTGCACATTAAACTATCTGTCGCGCTTGCTACGTACTTCTCGCCATACACGGCATTACATTCCCGCCGTGACACGATGGCCGAGGTGAATGGATCGTCTAAATTTCCTGAAACAGTGGAACACACCGGACCGTTACGTGTTATGGAACCAGTTACGCAGAACGGGGCGTCAACGGGACAGCCATTTGCATCGTGAGGTAGAACGGTCTTGGTATATTTTCCAGTATTCGTATCATACTCATAGCTCACTTTTATATTCGGATTACAAGTGCAGGCGGAACTAAAGCCTAAAAGACCAGTTATAACCGTGCATACCTGCCCATCACGATTTCCTCCCGAGACACTGCACAAAGTAGAACCTGCTTGTTGTACGCAAGGCTTGTTGACTGGACTGCTGCAAACACCATTAGTAAATCCGAGCTTGTTGCATACAAGCTTGATTGACTGCGTAACTGGTTTTTCGTCAATTACTGCATCATCAATAGTCATCGTTTCACACTGCGAATCATCCGTACAAGGCGCGCCTAGCTTCTTTGCATCACCTGCAAACGAAACGCTTGACTTTCCGCTAAATGAAAGGCTTCCGGTTGCAAGACCGGTTGAGGGCGATGCTGGTGCGACGGAGCCAGATTTCTTCTTCAGGCAAAGTCCAAAGCTGTTGAATGAAAGACTGTGTAAGGGTTTTCCATTCCATTCACAAAGGTAGTTTTCAAAACAATCTTGGTCTTTTATGCAATATGCGGCACACGCAGCCAGTTTTTCTCCTTCGTAAAGGCATAGGGGATCGTCAGGAATCGCATTGATATTACAACTGCTCACGATACAGGCTGAACGAGACGGGTTGCATTCAGAACATACGCGTGCACCGGTTTTCGAAGAACAGATACCCGTAGTTGAACCATAAGTACCCGATGTTGGAACAACACACGAGAAAGATGAACCAAGAGGCGTGTCTGGAAGATCATAGTTAGATAAGTCAATTCCAGTCATAGCTATCAAGCATGAACCTCCTGCAGTACTGCAAACGTTCTTGCCGTTTTCTACGTACAAAACACCAATCCCACCATCAACTCTACTTCCTGATACTTGAGATTTGGAAGTGGTAGCTGATGAAAGGCATAATGCATCATCTTTGTTCCTCGTGCAAGTCGGGCCGTAAATTCCGGCTTGATTGCAGTGGTATCCTGCGCCGCAAGTCTGTCCATCGCAAATTTCAAGTGCGGCTGGACTTCCACCTTTAGAACATACGCCATTACTGCAGGTCTTGCCATTGAGGCATGAAGATGGAACAGTAGTGCATTCGCATTGACTTTTTTGGATATTACAAACCGGTGTTTCTCCAACGCAAACTTCTTTTTCATTACTCTTTGTGCAAGACACGGGTTTTTGATTTTCTACAGGAGTGACAGGAGCAGTCCATTTTTCACACTTTTCGTCAGCAGTACAGATATCAGGCTGCTTGCAATCTATGCAAGGAGAAGTATCAGAAATTGATTTCTTTTCCGAACAAAGACCGTTTCCATCCATCGCATCATCTCCGATGTCAACGCAGTATCGTGCTTCTTCTGGACAACCATTGGCACCTTCCGGGACTTTAGTGTTGCAAACGCAAGTGCCAGCCAAGTCAGGATTGTTTGTTATGCGAACATTCGCACACTTCAGGGGGAATTTGCAAGTCTGAGTAGAATACTTAGAGTCACTACTGCAAAGCTCGCCATAACCTACTTCCGTGGAAGCGACGCACTTGGAATTTTTGCATACGCCAGTCTTGCAGCAGGGCGTGCTTCCTGTTTTGCAGTCATCTCCGATATAACTCGTGCACGATGATTTGTCGCCAGTGTCGTCCGTATCGTCATCATCAGTATCGTCCGTATCGTCATCATCAGTATCATCTAGTGGCTCGCAGTCAGAATTGCATTTTTTGCCATCAGAACCACACAAGGACACATCACAATTTGTCGGGGTTGTTGTCGGAACCGCTGTTGGAGTTGCCTTGAGCGCGAACTTGAAACTGATTAGTTTGGTTTCGGTGCTGCACTTTCCTCCATTTTCGGTCAGGCCGCAGCAGGAGGCATAGAACATATTATAGCCTTCCACAAGAGGGGGAGTGTCGGTGCCCCCATTCAGGGACATGCCCATCTGGTGTACCATCGGGTTCAACCCGATTGGGAAGGTGTATACCGAGTTGAGGGTGCATATTGCAGCCTTATCTGTTGTAAGGAGTATGTTGAACGGCTGGTAGTCTATTGGAGCGTCTGTGGCGGGGTAGTACGAGAGTATCTTTGGTGCAACGGTTTCTATTGTGCCAAAGCAGTTCTTCACCTCAACGGAGACTGTTTTTGTCCGCGGTCCTGCAACTGCGGACACTTGAAGCGCCAAGGTCTTGTTTTTTACAGTGGGCACTATTGCAAAATCATTGGAGGCGCTTCGTGCAATCGTGGTTTTGTAGCCCGTTTCAAGGCTGGTTGTGCCTTCTGTTGTTTTTATGGCAAGCCCCGGCCCGGTCAGAGTCAGGCTGACTTCGCCTTGCACATCAGTTGGGAGGGTGTTTGCAACGGTTATCGTGCTTTCGCTGTCGCAGTTGCCCTCGCTTGAAGTGTAGATTATCTTTGAGGGGGAGACTGAAAGGAAGTCATTGATTGTTTTTATGTCGCAGCTGGAGTATGATATGGACTGTATTGCCCTGCTCTTGTCAAGAGCCTCGGCATTGAACACTATTGAACACTCCTTGTCGTTTGCAGCCGGCTTGACTGTGAACATCCCAAGCCTTCGGTTTGGAAGCACGAACTTGTAGTTGTTTGTAAGGAACGAGTCGTAAACAACTGTTGACGTTGCCTGCTGGAAGGAGCCTGTTCCGGAAACGCCATCCCACGGCTCAAGCGAGTACGAATAATTGACCATCAATGCGCACGAGGAAGTCGCGTACACCGTGAGGTTCAAGTCAAGTGAGTTGCGTATGCGGATTGTCCTGTAGTCTTCCAGGCCGCAAGCTTCAATGTAATTTGGTGACACTGAAAGGAAGTCCTTTCCAAGGACGGGTACAATCTGTTTTTGAGACGCATAATTTGAACTTTCCACGAGCACGTCAAAAGTGCCTGCCTCTGTCGGGAGAATTTCATCGAAATTGTAAACCCCGTTGTAGCCTTGATTATCCTCAAACAACGCTCCCCCGGAAACCGGCTCCGGCGGGTTTTCCGAAAACGGGGTGCCGGTGTTTTCAAGTATTGAAATCGTAGCATCGGTGATTGCCTTGCCAGTCACCGCGTCTGCAACCTTGATTGACAGGTCGGTAGTCTCGGTTGAGTTGACCTTGTCGGGCTTTACGTAGACTATCTTCATCGTGCCATCGCCTTCTATGGTGACGTAGCCTTTTGCGGATACAAGCTCAGTGGCGCCGTTGTAGAAAGTTATTGAGAATATGCCTGAGCTGACGGGCATTACTGGAAGGAGATAAAATGAGAGCGCTGCAGGCTCGCTGAATGGCAAAAGCTGTATGGTTGTGTTTGATAATGACTTGTCAGCAGAGCTGGACACTTTCTTTTCTGCGTCGGTTACTATTGAATAGTTGATTATCTGCATTGCGCCGCCATCCGACTTGACAAACAACCTCGGGGAGGTCACTTGCTTAAGTAGGCGAATCTCGGCTTTTGCAATCAGTGGCTTGGCGATTGTTGCCAGGTAGGATGCGCCGTAATTTGCATTGCCATCTGAAAAGTCAAGGGAAATGCATGCGGAAGAAGTGCATGTCGAGCGCCCGATTGCAATGGAGTACTCGTTTTTGCTTGAACCCGCATAGCACCAGTCGCGGCTTGAGGTGCGGAGCAGTGAGTTAAACACGGTGTCAACGGGGGACCGGATGTAAGAGTCGTTCGCGCCAGACGGGGAATACCACCCGTTGTAGAACACTTGGAGCTTGTCTGTTGTTGTGGCATCCGGTTTTGTCAACAGGCGCACTGAAATTTCCTTAGAGCCGCTTGTATCCGAAAAGTCATAGGAAACCCACTTGAAGTAGCCCAGCTCGTTGTTTGCCTTCAAGTCGTTTGAACAGCTTGTTGAAGGGAGGTAGGCTGATGCAAATATGGGCGCAGGAGAATTGTCTGACGTGCCGTCCTTTATTATGACGAACTTTTCCTTGGAATCTGATGCCGAAAGCCCTTCCTTTCCTGACGTGCCAACGCGCACCATCAGGCCGGATTTTGAGGAAGCCCCCATTGACGGGATGTTGATTATGAACTTTGCGTAATAGTTCCTCCCGTTGTCAATAAGAGTCAGGTTCTTGTCAGCATCGTCGTAGATTCCAATCAGCTTGACAAA
>Ga0265297_10007797_pt1 | contig 14634 bp, 12 predicted proteins | sample Munlanlwell13791_FD_192502 | JGI IMG/M metagenome (GOLD analysis project Ga0265297, IMG submission 192502) | Leachate microbial communities from a municipal landfill in Southern Ontario, Canada - Leachate well 137-91 | ecosystem: Engineered > Solid waste > Landfill > Unclassified | place... | reverse complement strand
TCTCTGCGGGCGGTAAACTGAAAGAATATGCCTGCTCTGACAGTATCACTTTTGTCGAGATACCCCAGGGTTTACCTCCCAGGAGCGCTTTAGGGTATTTAAGCATTATACCTTTGTGCGTCTTGAGTAAGCTGGGGATTGCCGGAGACCACGCCCTTTCAATAAACGCGGCCATAAAAGTGCTAGAGGAGCTGAAGGAGAAGAGCCTAAGCCCTCGCATACCGGAAAAAGACAATATTGCCAAAACCGTGGCGGCGGCCTTGTTAAACAGGTACGCGATTATTTACTCCAGCTCCATTCATTTTGACATACCGGCGCTTCGCCTGCGCGAGCAGATCGCCGAGAATTCCAAAACCTTAAGTTCAAGCTATCTGTTTCCGGAGATGAACCATAACGAGATCGTCGGATGGCAGAATCCCGTGAAAGTGCTTAAGAATTTCACGCTCGTAATGCTTAGGGATAAATTGATGCATCCCCGCATAACCAAGCGCATGGATATAACAGAAGAAATCTTGCGAAAAGACGGCGTCAGGATAATCGAGGTTTGGTCCCGCGGCCAAGACCTATTAAGCAGGATCTTTTCTTTGATCTACATAGGTGACTTCATTTCATATTATTTAGCTATACTATACGGTATCGATCCTACGCCGGTAGATAGGATCACATATTTAAAAAAAGAATTAGGCAAAGATTAAAATATGAAGGCTTTGATTTTAGCAGCAGGTTATGCCACGCGGCTCTATCCTTTGACTAAGGAATATCCCAAGCCGTTGCTTCATGTCGAAAACAAACCGATCATAGAATATATTATCGACAAGATCGAGAAAATAAAAGATATAGATGAGATTATCATCGTTACGAACAGTAAGTTTATTTCTAAGTTTAGGCAATGGAAAAAAGGCTTGAGGCTGTCTAAGGCTATTACCTTGGTAGACGACCTTACAAAAAGCAATGCCGACAGGCGCGGAGCCATAGGCGACCTGGAATTTACGCTTTCTGCCAAAAACATCCAAGATGACCTTTTGGTCATAGGGGGAGATAACCTTTTTGACGGAGAGCTGAAAGGTTTCATAAATTCCGCGAATATCCATAAGAATAAACCGGTTTTGGGCGTTTACGACATAGGTGACCCGGCTAAGGCGGTCGGCTACGGTGTAGTAAAGTTAAACAAGGAAAAAAAGGTGCTCGATTTTCAGGAGAAGCCTAAGTCGCCGAAATCGGCGTTGGTTGCGATGTGCCTTTATTATTTTCCCAAAGAAACCCTAAAACGGGTAAGGGTTTACCTCAAAGCTAAAAAGGATAAGCATGACGCGATAGGTTTCTATATGAATTGGTTAAGCAAAAAGACAGCGGTATATGGTTTTATTTTTTCGGGAAAATGGTATGATATAGGCGATCATAAATTTTATAATGACGCCAAGACAAGTTTTGTTCAACAATAATAGGAGGAGCTAATGGCAACGCGCAAGCATTTTTTTACTTCTGAGTCAGTAGGTGAAGGCCACCCGGATAAAGTATGCGACCAGATCTCAGATGGGGTATTGGATACCGTTCTGAAACTGGATTGTAACAAGGAAAGAAGCAGGGTTGCTTGTGAGACGTATGTTACTATGGGGCTCTTGATAGTGGGCGGGGAGATCACCACCAATGCCTACGTTGATATACAGAAACTCGCGCGCAGCATCATAAAAGAGATCGGCTATACGCACCCCAAATACGGATTTGATTATGAAACTTGCGCTATTGTTAATACTATAAACAGCCAGTCTCCGGATATCGCCCAGGGAGTCAATTCCGGCGGGGCAGGGGATCAGGGGATCATGTTCGGGTATGCCTGCAGAGAAACAGATGAGCTTATGCCTTTACCTATAATGTTGGCGCATAAATTAGTTAAACGCACCGCGGATGTCAGGCGGGAGAATATATTAAAATATCTTGGGCCTGATTGTAAGTCACAGGTAACCGTAGAATATCATGATGGAAACGCAAAGCGCGTGGATTCCGTAGTACTTGCCTGCCAACATACCGATGATATATTGGATTCAACCGGAAAACATATTACTAATAAGGCGCGCCAGGAGATGATTGACGTTATTGCCAAGCCTATTCTCAAGGGTTTAATAGACAAAGGCACAAAATACTATGTCAACCAAACCGGCAAGTTTGTAGTCGGCGGCCCGCAGTCTGATACCGGTATGACCGGAAGGAAGATAATTGTAGATACTTACGGCGGAAGCGTTCCGCACGGCGGAGGCGCGTTCTCCGGAAAAGACCCGACTAAAGTTGATCGTTCCGCAGCTTATATGTGCCGTTATGTAGCTAAAAACATAGTAGCGGCGGGCCTGGCTGATAGATTTATGGTACAGCTTTCTTATGTTATCGGTTATTCCGAACCATTGTCTATCTACGTCGATACATACGGCACCGGAAAGTTGAGCGATGAAAAGCTAGTAAAGCTTATTAGGCAGCATTTTGACCTTACGCCGCGAGGGATAATCAATTCCCTAGACCTATTGCAGCCGGTTTATAAAAGAACTGCCTGCTACGGACATTTCGGCAGAGATGAATTTAATTGGGAGAAGACAGATAAGGCAGCGGCATTAAAGAAACAAGCTTCAAAATTATAATTTAATGACTAATGACCAATTTCCAATATCCAATGAAATCCCAATTTCCAATGAATCAAATTGGAAATTGAATAATTGGACATTCATTGGGATTTGGTAATTGGAAAATTGGAAATTAACTAATAAAATAAGGAGTTTGCATGCATTACGACATTAAAGACATCAAATTAGCCAAGAAGGGTGCGTTAAGGATCGAATGGGCGCGCAATAATATGCCGGTTTTGGGATTAATTGCCAGGCGTTTCTTGAAAGAAAAACCGTTGGCAGGCTTGAAAGTAGCTGCTTGTTTGCACGTGACCACGGAAACCGGTGTGTTGATGGAAGTATTAAAAGCAGGCGGGGCAAATATAGCTTTATGCGCCTCTAATCCGCTCTCTACACAGGATGATGTGGCCGCGTCATTAGCAAAGAATCTGAAGATCGCCGTCTTTTCCATTAAAGGCGAAGACACCAAGACTTATTATAAACATATCAACGCGGTTTTGGCGGGGAAACCCGATATCACTATGGATGACGGAGCGGATCTGGTAAGCAGTATCCACCAGCGCCCGGCTTCAATGCATGCTAATATCATCGGCGGTACAGAAGAAACCACTACCGGAGTGATCAGGTTGAGGGCGCTTGCCGAAGAAGGCAAGCTGCGCTATCCGATCATTGCCGTAAATGACGCGATGACAAAACATCTTTTTGATAACCGGTATGGAACGGGACAGTCTACTATTGACGGAATAGTCAGGGCCACAAATAAATTATTAGCAGGAGCAAATTTTGTCGTCTGCGGTTATGGCTGGTGCGGAAAGGGTGCAGCCATGCGCGCAAGCGGCATGGGGGCTAAGATTATCGTAGTTGAGGTCGATCCTTTGCGCGGCCTGGAAGCTACTATGGATGGTTTCAGGGTCATGCCTATTAAAGAAGCAGCTAAGATAGGCGATATATTTGTAACTGTTACCGGGGATATAAACGTTATCCGCGCCGAACATTTCAAGATAATGAAAGATGGTGCGATAGTCTGTAACTCCGGGCATTTTAACGTGGAGCTTGATATTCCGGGCTTAGAGAAATTGAGCAGGCCAAAAAAGATGATCCGTGATTTTGTGGATGAATATACCTTAAAAGACGGGCGCAGGATATATCTTTTAGGAGAAGGCAGGCTCATAAATCTCGCCGCGGCAGAGGGGCATCCGGCTTCGGTTATGGATATGTCTTTCGCGAACCAGGCGCTTTCAGCAGAATATATGCATAAGAACTCTAAGAGGCTAAAGAACCAAGTTTATAAAGTACCGGATGATATCGATAAAAATATAGCAGCCCTGAAATTAAATTCTCTGGGCCTAAAAATAGATACACTTACGCAAGAGCAGAAGAAATATTTGGCAAGCTGGGAGATGGGGACATAATCAATGGCCAATTACCAATTTCCAATATCCAATGAAATCCCAATTTCCAATGTTCTAATTGGGAATTGAATAATTGGACATTCATTGGGATTTGGTTATTGGTGAATTGGAAATTAAGAGGTTGTTTTTATGAAGAGAATTGCAGTCTTGACCACCGGCGGAGATGCCCCGGGAATGAATGCCGCGATACGCGCGGTAGTGCGCACTGCCTCAAGCCGCAACGTGGAAGTAATGGGGGTATTCCGCGGATGGTGGGGCCTGATCCATGAAGAGTTAAAAATATTCGAGCATCATTCTGTCTCCGGGATCATTAATCAGGGAGGCACGATCTTAAAGACCATGCGCTGCCCGGAGTTTGAGACACAAGAGGGACAGGAAAGGGCCTTCAATACGATTAAGAAAAATGCCATTGAAGGATTAATAGTTATCGGCGGTAACGGAAGTTTTACGGGCGCGCATAAATTTTATCAGAAATATAAAGTGCCTTGCGTCGGTATTCCGGCATCCATTGATAATGACGTCAACGGGATAGATTTTACCTTTGGTTCGGATACCGCGATAAATACCGCTTTATCCGCCATTGATAATATCCGCGATACCTGTACTTCTATGGAGAGGATCTTTGTGGTAGAGGTAATGGGCAGAGAGTGCGGATACATTGCCATGGCTGTGGCTTTAGGCGGCGGATGCGAAGAAGCTATCATTCCTGAAAGGCCGTTTAGCCTGGAAGTTGTCTCTAATGATATTGTACAGGGTAATATCAGAGGCAAGGTGAGTTGGATAATTGTAGTAGCAGAAGGCGCAGGTTCCGCAGTGGATATCGCTAAAAAAATTAAAGAGATCACCGGTCTTGAGACTAGGGCCGTGGTTTTAGGCCATGTGCAGAGAGGCGGCAGGCCCACGGCTTTTAGCCGCGATTTAGCATTAAGGATGGGGCAATTAGCGGTAGAAAACCTATTAGAAGGCCAGACTGATAAAGCCGTGGGTTTTACCTGCGGTAAGGTAAGCCTGATAGATTTTGAGAAGGCGATACAGAAAAAACAGATTGCCGTTGAACCTTGGTATAATTTAATAAAAACTTTAACTTAAAAGACAGGAGAATACTCACATGGGAAGGAAGCCTTTGGATATTGAAAAGACCGCCTTGGAATTAATTTTGACGGATGACGCGAGTGTCAAAAAAGCTCAAGCCAAGAAGATCCTGGATATCGCTTATAAGAACGGGATTTATCCTGCAAGCATCCATGAATATTATATGGCTCGCGGAAAGAATGAGTTTAGCGGTTCTACGGTTCCGGCGATAAATTTAAGAAGCTTGACCCTGGATTTGGCTAAAGCGATATTCAGGGTAGTAAAGAAGAACAATAGCGGTGCTTTTATCTTTGAGATCGCCAAATCAGAGATGGGGTATACCGCGCAGCCACCGCTAGAATATGCCGCTGTGGTTCTGGCCGCGGCAATAAAAGAAGGTTACACAGGCCCTGTCTTCATTCAGGCTGACCATACCCAGGCAAATGCCAAGAAATTTGCCGAGGACCCTCAAAAGGAGCTGGAAGGGTTGCAGGCGGTGATCGCCGATGCTATAAACGCGGGGTTCTACAATATTGATATTGATTCTTCAACATTGGTAGACCTGTCCAAGCCTACAATAAAGAAACAGCAACAATTTAATTATGAGGTTTGCGCAAAGCTGACTCAATTTATCCGCCGCATAGAGCCAAAAGGAATTACCGTTTCCGTAGGCGGAGAGATCGGCGAGGTAGGGCATCAGAATTCTACTCCCGAAGACTTGAAGGCGTTCATGGAAGGTTATCGCCAGAAGCTGCGTAAGGGTTTGACCGGGATCAGTAAGATCTCAATACAAACCGGTACTTCACATGGCGGAGTAGTTTTACCTGATGGGTCAGTCGCGCAGGTCAAGCTTGACTTTGATACCTTAAAGAACTTATCGGAACTCGCCAGGAATGAATACGGCCTTGCCGGGGCAGTACAGCATGGGGCTTCTACTTTACCCGCGGAAGCATTCCACAAGTTTGCCGAATGCGAAACCGCCGAAGTCCACTTGGCAACGGAGTTCCAGAATATGATCTATGAAAGCAAGCATTTTCCTCATGAGTTAAAGTCAAAGATCTATGAATGGCTCAAGGTCAATGCGGCAAATGAAAAGAAAGAGGGGGAGACTGAAGAGCAGTTCTTCTATAAGACGCGCAAGAAAGCCCTGGGCCCGTTTAAGAAAGAAATCATGGGCCTGCCTCAAGCTACAAGAGATGCTATTGCGCAAGAGGTGGAGGCTAAATTTGAATTTCTTTTTAAGCAGTTAAATGCTATAAATAATAAAGAGCTGGTTGATAAATTCGTGACCTTAAAACGCGTAATTGTCCGCAAAAAAGAAGAAGGGCAAGGCGTAGTACATGACGGCGAGGGAGCAGATTAACCTCCGGAGGAAAATATGCGTTCAGATAAGATTAAGAAGGGCTTAGAGCGTGTCCCACATCGCGCGCTTCTGCATGCTACGGGATTAAGCAGGAAAGACCTGAGCCGCCCGTTTATCGGGGTGGCCACTTCTTTTACTGACCTTATACCGGGGCACATCGGTATGCGTGACCTGGAGCGTTTTATTGAACGCGGCGTCTGTTACGGCGGAGGGGTGCCGTTTTTCTTTGGCGTGCCGGGGATTTGCGACGGTATTGCCATGGGCCATTTGGGGATGTGCTATCCTTTAGCCTTACGTGAACTTGTGGCAGATACTATTGAGACGGTGTGTAACGCCCATCAATTAGACGGTATTGTGTGCCTGACTAATTGCGATAAGATCACACCCGGTATGATGATGGGTATCGCGCGCCTGAATATTCCGGCGATCATTGTGACTGCCGGTCCAATGTTATCGGGGCGTTTCCGGCAGAAAAAGTTAGCTTTTGTGCATGATACTTATGAAGCTTTGGCGCGGGCGAAGAAAGGCGATATATCTGCGCAGGATTTGGTGTGTTTAGAGATGGAGGCTTGCCCCGGAGCAGGTTCTTGCCAGGGTTTATACACTGCTAATACTATGGCCTGTCTTACTGAAGCCATGGGGATGTCTTTGCCGGGTTGCGGCACTGCCTTAGCAGCTTCCGCGAAAAAACGCAGGATCGCCCAGGCAAGCGGGGAGCGCATTGTAGAGCTAGTGCGTAAAAATATTTCACCTTTAAAAATTATCAATAAAGATTCTCTAGAGAATGCTATTGTGGTGGATATGGCTTTAGGCGGTTCAAGCAATACGGTATTGCATCTGATGTCTATTGCCCATGAAGCAGGAATTAAGTTAGATCTGGCCGCTTTTGATAAGATCAGTAAAATCACGCCGCATATCACCAATATTGAGCCTAGCGGCACGCATTTTATGGAGGATTTGGAGTATGCCGGAGGGATCCCCGCGGTGTTAAAACGTTTAAAAGGAAGATTGCATAACGTGATGACGTTAAGCGGAGAAAAGGTCTTTGATATTGCCGCTAAAGCAGAAATATTTGATGAAGACGTGATCCGGCCGCTTGATAAGGCTTACCATAAGCAAGGCGGGATTGCCGTGCTTTTTGGCAATCTTGCGCCGGGGGGCGCGGTGGTGAAGCAGTCCGCGGTTTCCCAAAAGATGATGAAGTTTACGGGAAGGGCGCGGGTGTTTAACCGCGAAGAAGAAGCAATGCAGGCGATCTTGAATAAGAAAATCAAGAAAGGCGATTGTATTGTTATCCGTTACGAAGGCCCAAGCGGCGGACCGGGAATGCGTGAGATGTTAGCACCTACATCAGCAATCGTGGGTATGGGCTTAGCTGATAGCGTAGCTTTAATCACTGACGGGAGGTTTTCCGGCGGCACCAAAGGCCCTTGCCTTGGCCATATCTCGCCTGAGGCTGCTAGCGCAGGCCCGATTGCGATTTTAAAAGACGGTGATATAATCAATATAGATATCCCGAATAGAAAATTAGAGGTTAAATTAAGCAAGCTAGAGATTGAGAGAAGATTCCGGAATTGGAAGGCGGTTGCTCCGAAGATCAGGACCGGGTATCTTTCCAGATATTCAAGATTAGTCAGTTCAGCGGATAAAGGGGCTATCTTAGTCTGATAACAAACAAGGAAGCTCTTAGTTGTTAGCTCATAGTAAAATCTTTTACTATGAGCTATGAGCTATGAGCTATGAGCTAATATGACCGGTGCACAGATACTAATTGAATGCTTGAAGCGCGAAGGCGTGGAAGTGATGTTTGGCTATCCCGGCGGCCAGGTCTTACCTATATTTGATAAGATTTACGACACGGATATCAAATTCATCCTTACCCGCCATGAACAGGGCGCGGCACACGCTGCTGACGGTTATGCCCGGGCAACCGGTAAAACCGGAGTTTGCGTTGCTACCTCTGGCCCCGGCGCGACGAATCTTACTACCGGTATTGCCAATGCCTATATGGATTCTATCCCGATGGTGGCAATCACCGGGCAGGTGAAGTCTTTTTTAATCGGCAATGACGCTTTTCAAGAGGCGGATGTTACGGGTATCACCCGTCCTGTGACCAAACATAATTATTTAGTAAAAGACGTCAAAGATCTGGCGCGTACGATCCGTGAGGCGTTTTTAATAGCTTCTACAGGCAGGCCCGGCCCTGTGCTTATTGATATCCCTTCGGATATCCAGCAGCAGGATACGGAATTTATCTGGCCCGAAGAAGTAAAGATCCGCGGGTATAACCCGACATATTTCGGCCATCCCGGACAGATTAAAAAAGCAGCCAAACTTATCAGCCTTGCTAAGAAGCCCATAATATACGCCGGTGGAGGCGTGATCATCTCCAAGGCAAGCAGCGAGCTAAAGGAGTTGGCGGAAAAAATACAGGCTCCGGTGACCTGGACCTTAATGGGTATCGGAGATTTCCCTGCTACACATAAGTTGTCTTTGGGTATGCTTGGTATGCACGGCACAGCATACGCAAACCACGCAATCATGGATTCAGATCTAATCATCGCTGTGGGTGCGCGTTTTGATGACCGCGTAACCGGCAGGCTTGACGCCTTTGCCCCATACGCTAAAATCATCCACATTGATATCGACCCTTCTTCTATCAGCAAGAATGTTTTAGTGGATGTTCCGATAGTAGGGGATGCCAAGAATATTTTAGGCCAGTTAATAGAGGAAGTAAAAAAGTCACCGGACACTTCAGAGTGGCTGAAGGCAGTAGAGGCGTGGAAGAAGAAGTTTCCCATGGGTTATAAAGAGACAGGTAAGATCAAGCCGCAATATGTCATTGAACAGATTGACCAAGCTACTTCGGGCCAGGCGATCATTACCACAGAGGTCGGACAGAACCAGATGTGGGCGGCACAGTGGTATAAATATACCTTGCCCAGGACTTTTATTTCATCCGGCGGGCTAGGCACAATGGGGTTTGGGTTTCCCGCGGCCATAGGAGCAAAATTAGGCTGCCCGGATAAACAGGTCATTGATATTGCCGGAGACGGCTCAATACAAATGAACATACAGGAGTTGGGTACATGCGTGTGCAATAAAATAAACGTGAAAGTTGCCATACTAAATAACGGGTATCTGGGGATGGTGCGGCAATGGCAGGAGTTGTTTTACAAAAAGCGTTATTCGCAAGTCTGTATCACCAGCCCCGACTTCGTAAAGTTGGCGGAAAGTTACGGCGCAGTCGGCATACGCGTGACGAAAAAAGAAGAGGTACGCCCGGCGATTGACAAGGCGTTGGCAATAGATAACACCGTGTTTATCGATTTTCATATTGACCCGGAAGAGAACGTTTTTCCCATGGTTCCGGCAGGGGAAGCGATCAACCGCATCATCGGCGGCTTGGCTTAATGAGAAATAAGATACGCGTATTAATATTTGCGCTTTTTTTTATTTTTATGGCCGGGATTTCCCTGGCAGAAGATAATATATTTTGCTCTCCTTTATATTTTGACAGTATTCTGGTTGAAGATGATGAGATCATTATTCAGGATCAACGTGAAAACGGTTTCTTGAATAAATTCATACTCCAGAAAAAAGGCCAGAAGCACAGTTTTCAGTATGACAAAGAGGGCAAGGAATTAAGCAGGCACAAAGGTAATGATGTGATCCTTTATGCCGGGGTAAGCGAGCAAATAGGAGAGCAGCTAGAGTTGATTAATTGGGAAGGCAGGGAAGCTTCTTTTAAATTGATCCGCACCTGCGTTGAGCCCGCGTGTGTCCCGAGAGAAACCAAGGAATGCGCGATGAAAGTGAAATATTATTGGGGTAAACAGGAAAAATGAAGCATACTATTTCGTTATTAGTTGAGAATAAGTTCGGGGTCCTGGCGCGCATCGCCGGGTTATTCAGCGCCCGCGGGTATAATATCGCGTCTTTAGCGGTAAGCGAAACGCTTGACCCGAGCATTTCCTATATGACCGTTGTCGTTGAGGCTAAAGATGAAGCAGTATTAGAGCAGGTAAAGAAGCAGTTAAATAAGCTTATTGATATAATCACAATCACGGATTTTACCAAGAAAGAGCACATTGACCGTGAGTTGGTCTTGGTGAAAGTTAATTATACCGCTAAGGATAAAGCTAAATTAGAAGGGCTGTTGGATAAATATGTCGCTAAAATCATCGAGCATAAAACAGATACAGCTATCATTGAGGCAGTAGGGGAACAGGCACAGGTCAAACAATTATTAGAAGCATTGCAGCAGTTTGGGATTAAGGAATTAGTAAGGACAGGCAGGATTGCCATAGCAGGAATTCAGAAAGGAGAAAGAAATGCCTAAGATTTATTATGATGTAGACGCGGATTTAAGTTTGTTAAAAGATAAGACCATTGCCATTATCGGTTACGGCATCCAGGGTAGAGGCCAGGCGTTGTGCCTGAGGGATTCCGGCTGCCACGTGGTGGTTTCGGAGATGTCCGATACCCCCAACTATGAGCAGGCAAAAAAAGACGGGTTTACTCCGGTAACAGCTGCTGAGGCAGCAGCTTCTGCCGATATTATACAGATTCTGACGCAGGACCATGTGCAGGCAAAGGTTTATAATGAAAGCATCAAGCCTAACCTGAAAAAAGGCAAGGCGCTTTGTTTTTCCCATGGTTTTAATATCAGGTTTAAACAGATAAAACCGCCGAAGAACGTGGATGTTTTTATGGTTGCTCCTAAAGGCCCTGGCGCGTTAGTAAGAAGGATGTATGAAGAGGGTAAAGGAGTGCCATGCCTTTTGGCGATTTATCAGGATGCCTCCGGCCAGGCAAAGCAGATAGGTTTAGCGTATGCCAAGGCAATAGGCGCGACAAAAGCCGGAGTTATTGAGACTACCTTTGAAGAAGAAACAGAGACTGACCTTTTCGGCGAACAGGCAGTGCTTTGCGGAGGAGTTACTGAGCTTATCAAAGCAGGGTTTGACACTTTGATCGAAGCCGGGTACCAGCCGGAGATCGCCTACTTTGAAGTTTTGCACGAATTAAAGCTGATCACGGATCTAATCCAGGAAACCGGGATATCCGGAATGCGCCGCAGGGTTTCTAACACCGCCTGCTACGGCGACTTGACGCGCGGGCCGATGATCATCACTGAGAAGACGCGTAAGACCATGAAAAAGATCTTAAAAGAAATAAAGAGCGGAAAGTTTGCCCGTGAATGGATCAAGGAAAATGAAGTAGGCAGGCCCAATTTTAATAAATTGCTGCAAGACGGCGATAATCATCTTATTGAGAAGGTAGGGAAAGATTTGAGAGAGATGATGCCGTGGATGAAAAAATAACAATCTTGCACCGGGTGGCGGTCTGAATTTGCAGCAGGTACCCGATTAGTTTGCCACCAGGTGGTATATTTGAGCTATGGAAAAGATAATAATATTTGATACTACGCTAAGGGACGGAGAGCAGGCGCCGGGCGCCAGCCTCAACCCTGCGGAAAAGCTGGAGATCGCACATGCCCTCCAAGATTTGGGGGTAGATGTGATCGAGGCAGGATTTCCAATATCTAGCAGCGGAGAGCTGGAGTCTGTAAAACAGATTGCCAAGAGCCTTAAGAACCCCGTAGTATGCGCTTTGGCGCGTGCCATCAAAGCGGATATAGACGCTGCTGCTGAAGCGGTCAGGCACGCCAAGAATCCGCGTATCCATGTTTTTCTGGCTACTTCCAAGATCCATATGCAATATAAATTGAAAAAGGCAGAGGATGAGATCCTGCGCCTGGCTGTAGAGTTTACAAAGTATGCCAAAAAGTCTTGCGCGGATATAGAATTTTCTCCTGAGGACGCCTCAAGGACAGAAAGGGATTTCCTTTTTAGGGTAGTAGAGGCAGTGATCGATGCCGGTGCCACTACGGTAAACATTCCTGATACCGTAGGTTACACCGAGCCCCAGGAGTACGGAAGCCTGATACGCGCGATTAAAGAAAATGTGCCCAATATCCATAGGGCGGTTATTTCAGTGCATTGCCACAATGACCTGGGTTTGGCAGTGGCTAATTCGCTGGAAGCAATTAAAAACGGCGCCCGGCAGGTAGAAACCACCATAAACGGTATCGGTGAACGGGCCGGGAACGCCTCTATGGAAGAAATAGTCATGGCCATAAAGACGCGTAAGGATATTTTCAAGGACCTTCAGACGCAGATTAAAACCTCATCTATTTATAAAGTTTCGCGCCTGGTGAGCAAGCTTACCGGTTTTGCCGTGGCACCTAATAAAGCTATTGTCGGCGGCAATGCCTTTAGGCATGAGTCCGGTATCCATCAGGATGGAGTATTGAAAGAGCGTTCAACTTACGAGATCATCAGGCCGGAAGACGTGGGCTTTACCGGCACAGGCATTGTTTTGGGCAAACATTCGGGCAGGCACGCCTTGGGTGAAAGGCTAAAAGAGCTGGGTTTTAATTTGACTACGGAAGAGCTGGATAAGATCAATGTGCGTTTTAAGGCGCTGGCAGATAAAAAGAAAAATATTTTTGATGACGATTTGATTTCTATCGTAGAAGACGAAATACGCCTGATCAAACCCGTCTGGAAACTGGATAGTTTCTTAATCAACTCCGGTACCAATGTGACTCCCCTGGCCACGATTACTCTAAAATATAAAAATAAGGCCGAGACTGCAAAGTCTTCCGGCGATGGCCCGGTGGATGCCTGTTTTAAGGCAATTGATAAGGTCACCGGCATCAAAGGAGAGCTGCAGGATTATCGTATTGAGGCAGTTACCAAAGGTAAAGACGCGCTTGGAGAAGTGGGCCTGAAGCTGAAAGCTAAAGGTAAAGTAGTTGTAGCCCGCGGTTCCAGCACTGATATCGTTGAGGCATCGATCAGGGCATATATTAACGCCCTGAACAAAATAGAAAGCCTGTAGGATTATCCTGCATGGATAAAAAATCTCAAAACCAGATTTACGGAGTATTGGGATATCCCGCCAAGCACAGCCTGTCTCCTGCAATGCACAACGCCGCATTCCAAGCTTTAAAAATCAATGCCGAATATAGGATTTTTGAAGTAAAGCCAGAAGAGTTAGAAGATTTCTTGTTAAAGAAAATATTTGATGAGGGAATTGCTGGCTTTAATATAACAATTCCTCATAAAGTAAGGGCTCGGGAAATTTTAGAAAAGGCATTCCCCCCGGATTTTAATTCTCCTCAAATCCTAGATAGTTTACATTATGTCAAAATAAGTGGAGCAATAAATACAGTAAAACGCAATGGCAATAAGTTAGACTATTGGAATACAGATGCATCTGGTTTCTTGAAATCACTATGCGAAGATTTAAAATTTGATCCTAAGGGCAAGAATATACTAATTATTGGTTGTGGCGGGGCTGGAAGAGCAATTATATCTAGTTTGACTTGGGTGAATGTAGGAGTTAAGAAAATCTATATAAATGATATTAAAGAAGAAGCTGTACATTCTGCAAAGGATTATTTTTCTCAATTTCCTTATATGCAAGATAAATTAGATTTTATTCTAAGTAAAGATATATCTGCAATTGTTAAGAGCTGCGATCTGTTAATTAATGCTACTCCAGTTGGCATGAAGGAGGATGTTAGCGTAATAGATAAAAGTTTAATGCATGAAAAACTGTCTATTTATGACATAGTTTATAGAAAGGATGGCGAGACGCGCTTAATCAAAGATGCGAAAGCCAAAAAGTTACGCACAGAAAGTGGCCTTAGTTTGCTTTTGTGGCAGGGTGTTGACGCCTTTGGATTATGGACAGGTCAGAAAGCGCCCATTGAAATTATGCGTAAGGCATTAGAAGAAGGAGTGAAGAAAATATGATCGGACAAATTTTAGCTTTTGTTTTCGGCTCTATCGTCGGTAGTTTCTTAAATGTCTGCATCCATCGCATGCCTTTGGAGGAATCTGTGGTGTGGCCGCGCTCACATTGCCCGAAGTGCAAGAAAAGGATCCCCCCGCATGACAATATACCTTTTATCAGCTACATTCTCTTAAAAGGAAGGTGCCGCTATTGCAAAGAGATGATTTCCTTACGTTACCCATTGGTGGAGTTATTGACTGGTGTGATGTTTGTTATCTTTTTTAACCGTTACCATTTAAGTTACGACCTCTTTTTCTATCTTGTTCTTGCTTGCCTTTTAATTATAGCTACTTTTGTGGATATCGCG
>Ga0265297_10007796_pt1 | contig 14634 bp, 13 predicted proteins | sample Munlanlwell13791_FD_192502 | JGI IMG/M metagenome (GOLD analysis project Ga0265297, IMG submission 192502) | Leachate microbial communities from a municipal landfill in Southern Ontario, Canada - Leachate well 137-91 | ecosystem: Engineered > Solid waste > Landfill > Unclassified | place... | reverse complement strand
ACAACTGGTAACTCCCATCAGGTCATCCCATTGCGCGTTACTACCGACACAAAAAACACCAACCTTCTCCAACTCGCTAAGATCTGGTTGTTCTCCAGTCGGGATAACATCGGTAATACGCCTGGCTTCTTTCAAATCAAAATCAAAACCAAGAACTGATCCAAAATAATCATATGGCTTCTCTAAAATTTCCGCACACCAAAATTGATAAAGACCGTCTACTTTCTGAACCTTGAAAAATTCTATATTGTTATCGCAGACAAGGACCTGATCTGCTCCTTCTATATCAACCTTCTTAGACTCAATCAGATAATAGTTCACCGGCAAAGCCTTTAGCTTCGTCTGGCGACCAGACAACTGACAAAAAGCATTCAAAGGAATCGTAGAAATAATTTGCTCAAATTCAAACGTACCAGTTGAAGTACGAATGGTGCGTTTTTCAAGATCGAAAGCTTGAACTTCACCATATCGATTGATTGATTCATCAATCTGATTACGTAATTGTTGATAATAGTAATCATGCAATTGCTTTACAGTCATTGGATAAATTGCAAACGTTGTCTTAAGCGTCGTATCTGCTAAACGAGGTGCAGTTTCTCCATAGAGATGGAGAAGATATGGGTCTCTAGTCAGTGAATTTTCTTGATACATCAGTTGCCCGTTATAGGAAAAAGGTCGTTTCATGAATATTTTGGTGTTGTTCTTGGCTGAGACTTTACACATAAACTCATCAACTTCTTTATCGAAAGTCATAAAATTGTCTGCGTACGGAACATCAAAAGAAAAGTAACGAGATCTTTTGAATGGAATCCATTGCCAATCAGGGAACAGAGTCTTTGCAAGATAACCTATTATGCCACTCCCGAGAATGAACCTCATAACTTAAAAATCCCTAGTTCCAACGGATCGACAAAAGGACAACCCTTCTCTATAATACCTCTTTTTTCTTTCTTTTCGAAAATCATATTTGGCTCAATCTTGGTAGTCTGACCAGGCACAGGAGCAGCAGGCATTTTGCGACAATGTGGGCACCCCAAGTAAATCTTGCCATCTTTGGTAACCGTATCATCCATAGTGAAATGAATCATCGATGAACAAGCAGGGCAAACAGTCTCATACTTTGTCACGGCTACTGGGACATCATTCTCAAATTGAAATTCGATCGGTCTAGCAGTCAAATCCATGTTAACAACAACTAATTCTATTCTGTCGTAGACATTTACGTCCTTACTTCCCATTTTTCTTCCCCTTTCCCATCTTCCCTAGACTTAATCAACTTCAACACCTGTTCCTTAATCTTATTCATGCACTCTTCACAGACATCCAAATCCATCGCACGACGATCAACCTGTACAATACCAGACTTCCCTATTGCTTTATCTACTTCTACTAGATCGAACTTTGCTGAATAATATCTAAACTTGTTGGTGTATACTTTGCTACAGAGATCGCAAATAATACCATCCGTTTTCTTGTTTGGCGAAACATGGGCTACCATAGCGGGTAATCCTCCGTAAGTAGCGGGTTATCTTCAACTGGCCATGTCGTTGGGTCGTCCTCAATTCTTTGTAATGGAATAATAGTAGTGCCATTTGCAATCTTATAACTATTTCTGTCTGCGCTATAATCGACTTGGATGTTAATCCCGACACCATCATGAAACAGCCTTTGGTCAGAGATCATATAGACACTCTCCCAAACAGCAATATCGATAGACTCGATACCATCAGTCACCTTCACAGTATAAAACACATTTCCTGCTTTAGAATATCTCTTCAGAACACGCTGAATCACACCCTCAATCTTTCCGCCTTTTGTTTTTCTAACCTTTGAAATCGTAAACCCATGATGCCGATAACAATCCATCGGGCTTGTAAGATTATAACCCAAAAGATCCTTCTCAAGTTGAAGCCTCTCAGCAAGCGAATAATCAATGACAATTTTCGCAATATCATCATAACTTGGTTCTATCTTCGGTTTCCAGTTTTCAATTGCTTTTGGAACCTTCTTTCTTTTGGGATATTCAGCAAAGTATTCTCTCTTTTTCTTTTCTCTGTACGCTACAACTTGTTCTTCTGACCACCCAAATTTTTCTTCTACGAATTTCTTTATTTCTGGTGAAGGACAGTAATTATACTGATACCAAATCCAAAGCGCGTGCCGATTCTGGTGAACCTGATCAAACGCGCCCAACTTAATAAGACTCTCGAAAATAGTCTTATTCTTACCAAACTTCTCGATTACATCACGAATGCTCTGGAACGGACCCCTTATGCTCGTAAGAGCCTGCGCGGCAATCTTCCCAACACCTCTAATAGAAACAACGCCAGGAACCACCTCATTCTTGTCATTTACCGTGAAATTATTCGTCAGATTATTAACATCAAAAGTAGCAAACTTGATCTTATCAAGTCTCGAAGCATTAATGTAATTCGGAAGTTTCTTGGAATGACACGCGGTCATGACCGCAGCCCACCATTGTGCCGGATAATGACATTTCAACCAAAGACAACGGAAAGTAATAATCGAATACGCCACACTATGACTCAAATTGAACGCATAACGACCAAATGACTGCATTAAATCCCACCATTTATCGGCCTCAATAGCGCCGATTGAATCACCAGCACCCCTCTTCCACTGAGTTTCAACTTGCGCAAGTTTATCAACCCATTTTTTCGCAATAATCTTACGAGCAGACTCTGCTTCTGGTACAGTAAAACCAGCTAAAGCAATCCACATTGCTTGCAACTGTTCCTGGTAAACAATTACATTAAAAGTCTCTCCAAGAATCTCCGTAATACGAGGATCAACCCCTTTCATCCAATTCTTCTCTGTATCATCTCGTCTCTTGATGTACTCAGGAATCATATCAATTGGACCAGGACGACCCATCGCATTATACACAACAAGATCCCAGAACGACTTTACCTTACCGTCCCTAATAATTCCCTTTTGGATTGCTGATTCAATCTGAAAAACCGAGTCAGTGCGTAATTCGTTCGTCATCACAAGCGATTCTGGGTCATTCATCAAGATGGGTTTTTTCGTCCCATCTGGATGGACTTCCCACCCGAGATAAGGCTCGCTCGCCTCTGGGTCCATATCAGACCAATCGATATCAATACCAAACTTTTCTTTAATTAGATTACCGGCCTGCCAGACATAGAAAACGGTTTTTACACCAAGAATATCAAACTTCACCAAACCAAATTTGGACAATTGCGTGATCTTACCTTCTGTCCATTGGCTTTTCCATTCACCCTTAGCCAACGACAATGGAACAATATCAAGAATTGGTCTGTCAGCGATGATCAGACCACCAGCATGAGTACCTTGTGCCTTGATTTTTCCTACAAGTTTATAAGCAACCTTTACCAAATTCTCATTGCTTTCCCAAAAATTATAGAAGCTCCTCAATTTTGCATATTCTTTCTCAGCATCTTCTCTTACTTTAGGGTCCTGATCGTTGATCTTATCCTTGATATTCTGTAATTCTTCTAATTCCATTTCGTCAAAATCGTCGGGCAGACTAGTCGTTATGTCCATAATTGGCTTGAGCGGTAAAGCAAAAGCCCTTGCGACATCCTGGAGAGCACTTTTCGGCTTATAAGTCACCCAACTTCCGACACTACAGACATGTTTATACTTCTCAGAGGCATATTTCTTGATGGTATCGCGAGCATGAGGCAGGAAGTCGAGATCAATATCAGGAAAATCTGTCTGATACGACTCGTTGTGTTTAATGTTACCAACAACTGGATCAACGGGAGTACAACCAAATAACCAAGGCAGCACCAATCCGTTTGGATTCTTATCCCATTTCTTCTTTTGGTTGATCCAATCGGTCCAAAGAGCATTCGCTCCTTGTTTCTCAATTTCTTTAATCTCGTAAGCAACTCTACGCGAGTATTCGGACGGTAATTGCCGTTTCTCTACTAAAGCCATAGATAATAGTTTAATGTCATTCCAGTCCATCTATGTCAAATACGCTCAGATATTTCTTTACCCTTTAGAACAGCATCTTCCGTAAGAGCACGTAAAGCAACAAAATCTTTTTCAAGAGCACCAGAAAGACTAGAACTATGCTTAACAGAAATCTCGGAAAATTTTTCAACCAATGAACGAACTTCAGATACTAAATCAATATTAATCTTCGGTGTCTTAGACCACTTATCATTCTCTAATTCCAACATCAACATAACATAACGACCACTAGTTATAACTGACAATTCCTCATTGAAAAACGAAGGATCAATACTCTTCAAAGCAAATTCAAACGCCTTCATTTCTGCAAAGTTACTAGTCACTTTCCCGAGTATGAGTGAACGCTTCCAACAATGCTTTCCGGAGCGAAGCATCACCGAAAAAGCAGCGCCAGATTTGCTAAGACTTCGACCATCTATCATGATTTCTATCATGTCCAAGTTCTCCTAACAAAACGTAACTCTTCCCCTGAGATCTAAGCTTATTTATCTGTATGTTACATATACTAATAAGACGAGACTTTGAATTAAACACATCATTCTTCGCTATAATAACAGCTTCTGAAATCTCTTTCTCAAAGAGATCGCGTTCCTCTTTCGATAATTGCGACAATAAACCCAAAGCAATAGATTGTAAAGGCGAAAAGATTAATAAAGACAAATCACTTTTGAGCGCATCCCGATCGCCCTTCACAAAATCATCCACAATATCAGGCCACTTAACCAAAACAGGCCACGAATCAGCATTGCCAACAAAACGCATAAACAACATGCTAGTATGCTTGGCTTCCGCAACATACTTCTTTAGATCAATCTCTTCCACGGTGTCTCTCCTTGGTGTTTCCTTATTCCATAGTAATTTTTAACATCTTACCGCCTCTTGATGGTGATAAGAACCGGTTAAATGATAATTTCCACTTCCTCGGATTTAGTTCATGAATATCCAAAAGATAACAAACCAAAGAACCACCAGCAGAACCACGTGCCGGTCCCAACGGCCAACCCTTTGATTTACTTTGCATAACCAAATCTCTAGTAATAAGGAAGTACGAAGCAAACCCCTTCTCAATAAAACGCTCAAGCTCAATTTCCATCTGCTCCTTATATGACACTTCACGATTATCAATCATAAATCTAGTCTCATCTTTATCAAGACCCTTTGTTCTCAATCCCTCCTCGGCGAGTCTACGCAATTCGCTCTCAGCATCGCCAAGAGAAGGCAGCTTTGGTCCAAGATCTGGCTTGAAAACTTTACATTTCTCAGCAATCTCTAGAGTATTATCACAAGCTCTCTCAAAATCATCGTCTGTAGCAAACTTGTCAAAACCACGAAGTTTAAAAGAAGCCCTCAATTCATGTCTTGTCTTGAAATATTGTTCATTCGAATTCACATGAAACAAATCAGGACTATCAACAGGCAACTGCTGATCAATAGCCATCATGACCTTCTGCATAGTAAAATCTTCGCGCTGAATATAATGACAATCATTCGCGACAATCATCTTAATCTTAAAATGATTGGCTATAACAACCAACTGCTCGAAAACCTCTTTCTCACCCTCAACCCCTGGCATCTGAAGTTCAATATAAAAATCATCACCAAACATCTTCTGAAAAATCTTCACATATTCTATAGCACCAATAAACTCGTCATTGCCAGATATATTACCAGCACGTAATTCATGACAAATAGGACCATTAAGACATCCTGATAAAACAATAATATTCTTCTTGTTTCTAGCAAGCTGTTCAAGCGAAATCCTTGGTTTATAATAGAAATTATCCTGATAAGCACCAAGGTTCAATGCCAACAAAGTCTTGTAGCCCTCCTCATTCTTAGCAATAACAGTCAAGTGTCTATTACGAAGCAATCTAGAAGCGAGTTCTGGCTGATCCTTCCTAACATCTGACAATTTTATCTTCTGTTCCTGCATCTTCTTTCTGCGGTCATTATAATCACAAAAGTAAAATTCACAACCCACCAGATATTTCACACCACATTCTTTAGCAGAAAGATAAGCGTCCGGAATACTACTAAGAACACCATGTTCTGTAATAGCAAAAGCTGGCCACTTTCTATCCACACAACCCTTGAAATAATCAATAGGTTTCGCGACACCGTCGAGAAGACTGAAAATTGTGTGATTATGAAGATGAACAAATTCGGATTTACCAGGAAACTGACGTTCAGCATCCTCAGCAGATAGATCGACTAACGAACTTTCTTCATTCGACATTGATCTCAAATACTAAGACCGTTGTTTCTCCTAATATCTTCCGAGATCATCCTCGCTATCGAATCGGGAGAACCCTGTTGCACTTGTTTCTTCTTCTTCAGTTCCATGATGATCTCGCCAGTACCAAAACGCTCGTACTTGTCATCACAAATAGAAGGCAAAGCCTTGTTCTGCTTCTCGACACTTTCGCGGCAACATTCTGGTTCACCAGCATACTTACTATGATATTTCTTACCATAATCATCAAAAGTAATCGAATTCGGGGCTTCCTGAAGACCGCGAAGAGCCTGAATCGTCTCCTCATAATCCTCATCGAGAATCTTAGTAGCAACATATAATTCCTTGAGATGGGCAATGCTCATACCATCCGTATCTCTAACCCACTTCTCAAGTTCCTCTTCATTAATATCCTTCACCTTATGCTTAAGATAAGTCCTGCGAGCTTCCTCAGTCGGCATACCAACAAAGATTCGGCGATCAAATCTGGAAGGACGGTTCATAATACGAGAACCAAGCTTCTCTGGATAATTCGTAGTAGCAACAAACACAACCTTATCAATACCATACATCCCATCCAAGAGATTCAGTAAATCAGAGTTATACGTCCTATCCAAAATCGCATCCAAATCCTCCATAAGGACAATCAACGGCATCCCAGGATGAATCTCACGAACCATCTCGTAACCTTCCTTCAACTCATCAATATGACAATAATCAACAACCAAACCCTTCTGTTCCTTCACCAAGTTATTCACAACCATACGCAAAGCACAAGTCTTACCAGAACCAGGAGGACCATACATAATAATACCACGCTTAAACGGGACACCACCCTGTTTGAACCTATCCTCCATCAACCAAAACTTGTTAATCTCAGAAATGACCTTGTTCGTACCAGCATCAGGCAACTGGATCAAGGATTCTGATTTCAGATTTTTCATTTCAAAATAAAGACCACGCATTGAACTCTTGATTTGATAATAAGCCGGAGGAAGCTGTTTCACAACCTCGCCAGCAGGAAAGAAACGTACATTGTCTGGCGTTGACCACTGACAAATAGGCATGGAAGGTCTCCTTTTCTCAAGATATCTTTTATTTAGAATGGTTATTCTTGATCTTTTCCAAAATAAGTCTACGAAGAGGAACAACCTTCTGACGAAGAATATTTAGAGTAACTCTAGCACGCCTACCCGCCGATCGATTCCCCTCTGCAAGAACAAAATGAATATCAGCAGCAGCCTCCTGAGCAAGGTTTAGAAATTCTTTAGCCTGATCGATATATTCAACAGATTCAATAATATTGGTCTTCAATACACCATCTCTACCTGCTCTAATATCCTCCTGTGCAACCTTGCACTTCCGATGATGAAGAGTAAGACCAGGCTTACTCGTGCACAATTTCCGGCACACGCAAATAGCTGTAAATTCCTTCTTCATGACGATATTTATTCGCTTTGATGCATCTCCGCAGCAGTCAAACAACCATGTGCGACAGCAAAAAGCGGGTTTTCAACGCGACGAATATCGCCAATCGGAAAAACAATATCATCCTTCATCTCACCAAGACGCTTCTTGATCAAATCCATGAACCCTTCAGGCATACTCGTACCACCAGCATTAATAATCGGAATCGGCTGATCAAACTTGAATTTATCACGATTCTCCTTGAAACCAGAAACAATACCACGAAGTACGTTATCAACCAAGATCTCATACATCAAATAAATCGTCTGACCAACCTTGTCAGACGGCATACTCGTCAAATTAATCTCTTCTTTCCTCCTACAAATACTCGTTGGAGTTTCAGATGAATCACGTTCCGGATGTGCAGGATCATATCCAAAACGTTTCGCTGCTTCAACATCGACCCAATCACCAGAACCAACCACGCAAAACTCGAAAATCGGAACACCAAAAATTCCGGCATGAACAGTAACAGTACCAGCACCCCAACTAATACCAATTGCAGCACCCTGTTCCTTAAGCAATAGACAACGCGCCTCATTTATATGATAAGCCTGCACCTTGATCTCATCACAAGCATAACTCTCAATGATCAATTTCACAATCTTCCTGTGAAATTCAACGTTCATGTCTGAATTGATGGGTTTAGCCGTAGTGCAATAATAGATAATACTATCATCCTCAAGTTTACCAATCAGTGACTTAATAATAATAGCAATAATCTCTTGCGCATCATCGTCATTTCTGGACACGGCACCTTCAGCCATAGGCCTGCGAAGACTCTTGTTGAAAGAATATGCAAGTTTTTCCGCTTTACTACCAATTGCAATGAACTCTTTCTTTGATCCTATTTCTCTGGTGACATAAGGAACTCCGTTTTGTTTCAGGAGTTGTTCCGTAAAAGAGTCATTGCGAGGTAAGACCATGTATCCGTTTACCTCACAACTTGTCTTCAAGTTTCTGTTCTGGTCTCTATATGCAAGAACGATGTGTTTCGTCCCAAGGTCTAAGCCTATTTGTCTCATCATGATGACGTTCGTCCTCCTGATCTTCTCTGGGTTATTTATCCGTCCCAAACTTGACTTCGCTTGACTTGATTTTCGAAAGTTTCTTTTCGAAGTTTTCAAGGAAGCTTTCGTCAGGTACATGGGTGGCAAGATTCGGGGAAGATCCTGTCCCTGAACCTTGTATCTCGGGTCTATGCTCCTCACTCGATCTCGGAATTTCGCCATTGATCACCACCTGAATTGGTTCCTTGACATACAACTCAATGACGATCTTGTGTGACGATTCATTCCTCGAAAACAAAGAAGTAAACCATCGGAACATTGTCTCACCCCGATGAAGTTATCTTTGTAAATAAACGCCTATATTTATCATAATCCTCCTGGTATTTGAACGTCACATCCGAGAAAGGAATATTTGTAAATCCACCCTTGAACTTAACACTAAGACCATTGCTATTATAACCAATCACAACACCTTCCTCCCCACCCTTATAAACAATTACAGGTGGTGCCTTGAATTCATGAATCTGTTTATTCCAAAGACCATGAAGGTCTTCCTTACCAGATATTCTAGTAACAGCAACATATCTTGCAAACTCGAATTCTGAATTGACCTTCCTACACCACCAAAGATCGCCAACGTAAATCCATTCAACAACCGACCCAGGAAGAGCCCAAGATGGGACCTTCCCAATAGTATCGTCAACAGCCTTCTTCAGACCACCGAGAGTGCCGTCAAAATCGACCTTCTTTTTATCACGAAAAACAATGATAGACTTGTTGCGTAAAGGCATCAACCCAAGCTTCCTAAGACCCTCCTCATCCATCTTCTTTAGACCACCACGTTTGAATCGTCTTAACAGGACCTTCTTCTCCGAATCTGTCGGAGAATCCAAACGAAGGCACTTGTCATAATATTGTGTTGGTCGGTGTTCCATTAGAACGGTATATTCTCCTCTGCTTCTAAATCCCTCAGAACAGATTCTGCATCTTTTTCATCTTTAGGGACACTAATAGATGGAATATCAAGAATTCTTCCACTAGTGTTAATATCGCCAACATTGAGATTAGAAACAAGCTGTTGAACCAACCCCTCCAATTCACCAAAACAATCAGATTTGATCTTACCACTTTCTCTCAAAAAGTCCTTATAACGTTCAGTCACATTCTTATAATCATCGCCATTAAGAACTTCACTAATTGAACGCGCTACCTGACGTAATTTTGTCTTTGTTTCTTCAACCTTTTGATTTAACTTAGCAACACAAATAGCAACATCTTCAAAATAATCAATCTCATCATGAATCTTTATCTTAAGGCAACTATTAATAACTCTTAGATCTTTCTCATGATAAAGAATCCTGGTTGTCATAGCAAACTGTGTAAGTTTACCATTCCTCTTCAGATAAAAAACAATAATTGGAAAGTTGAATTTCGTTCTGTCTTCAGCAACCTCTAACGTGATTACTAATTCAGATTCTTCATAACCAGAACCAAAGAAAGCAGAAAAGATCAAATTCAAAATACCACCATAGACACAAATCCAAGTGTTTCCGTTTTGTAAAATAGAAACATAATTATTTTTAATATTAGAAAAGCTCTCTCCAAATTCAGCTACGTTAAACCAACCCAGAGCTTTCAAATCCGTGACATGTTTTTGTCTCTTTACTTTCCAAAAATCTCTTACTCTCTCTTCTGTGAAGTGTTTATTGTTATTCATTTTCGTTCTACCAAAGGCATTTCCATAGTTGTTCCTGTAACCAGACATGAGTTTGTTATCAATAATAGTGAAGCTATCACAAATAAAATCATCTGTCTCAAAATTCTGATCTTCTTGCCACGAATACTTTAACTCAAGCATAGGAAAATCTGTCATTGGTTTTAACAGGTCAATATTGAGGTTATCAAATTGAAACTTGCTTTGGGTCACCTGTAATGCCATGTTTATCTCCAATTTGTTTGTCTCTCAATATCATTTAAATATCGTACTTAAAGTCTCTCGATCACAGATTCCAAACAATCCGATCAACAGACGTATCTAAGGTCCGTGGCCTTTAGTCAGGCAGTCACCTTCTTCTGGTCTCGTCGTTAGAGTGAAGGTGATAAACCGTGAAAGCGGTTGGTTGGGCCTTTAACTAACCAAGCCTTACCGGACTTCGCCAGTGGCGTCGTAAAAACCCAGTAGGAGAGAGAACCCCCTGGTGAATCTTTGAATCTATAACCAGGTGTACCATGCATCCACCGGCACAGCCGGTATGAGCGTACTGAGGCGACTTGGTACGTTTCCTATCCTCTTAACAAGTGAGGATAGCGGATTGGGTCTCTACTGGGCGGTTCCGCCAAACAAGATTTGGTGAGAACTGGCCGTTTTTCGTCCGAGGGGCATCAAAGCCATGGTGTGCGTACACCTCAAAATGGGTGGCGAATTTCGTTCTTGTAGCACACCATTTGGTTTGCCCTATAAGTCTTCCTCCAAAACTAGCTAAAGACTCTGTTAATTTTCAGGGTCTGGCTGGACTTAGGAGGCGGATGCGGATGCGGGAGATTTACTATGCCGAGTCCTGTAAATATAAATCATGAGCACTACGAATGTACCACGCCTCCCACGTATGGGCAACTACGACGGAGAACAGGTTGCCGATGAAAATGGGTTCGTATTTCAATGGAACAGTGAAATAAAAGAATGGGTTCAAATCGGCATAATACCGACACCAGGTGTTGTTGACTCGAACACTGATGGTCTAATAACACCAGCCATTTTTAACAAAATTAGACAAATCGAACAATTACAGGAGCAAGGTGTAAGTTTTACAGCGAACAAACTTTTTGTGAACCACGGTATTCACCCGTATTTCTATCTATTAACTTCGAGTGATGGAACGATCCGATTCACGCCCGAAAAGCTGATTGACGACTCAAGACGAATCAGAATTGAAATAAACAGAGCACATATTCTTTCATTGCTTACCAGAACTCCCTGTATTGGGCCACGTGGTGCGAAAGGCCCACGTGGTACACAAGGACGAAATGGTCTGCCCGCTCCACGTGAGAAGTTCTATCAGCCTTATGAAATAGGTAAAACTTCGTTCAAGTTTTCGACAAGAGTGCCAGTACCTCTTGATGAACCACTATCTTTCCGGATGTTCTATAAAGAAGAACAAATCTTCGAGATCGTTTATTCTCTTGCTGGGGCTGATATCGAATTTACGGACTCAGAAGGATACGTTATTGACGAAACCAAAACAACTCTTGAATTCAATCCAAATACCACAGAGTTCTCCGGTGAAATCGTCCTCAAGAAAGGCGAATTTACCAGTGAACCAAACACATGGTATTATAAAGTACGTCAAAGAGGCCCACAGGGTTATCCTGGCGAGGACGGGACGCCTTTTATTGAAGTAATAAATCAAGACGTGACTGACGTAGTAGTGAAGTACAAAAATTTCCTTTCTTCTCTTCGTCCTGATATCAAAGAAAACCTCTTCTATTCACTTGGAGAAATGTCTTCTTCGATTTGTGTTTCTCGTTTGAGCGTTGATGCCGCAAATCTCCCGATCAGTGATTACGCTGTTGCTCTTGAACAGGCAACAAAGAATTGTAAGAAAGTCGGTTTTTACAAATATGATGATGAGACTATTGTCCCAACGCTCCAGTTGCCTGCCTGGACGCCTATGAAGAAGTGCGATGATAGACGTCGTTATGAATTATCCAAGTTCAACTGGTTTTCTGATTTGCCAGAGATAAGGACTTTGGCTTGTTTAGAAGGACCGTTCCCATTCACTATCCTAGAGGAACCTGCACCTCCAGATCAGTGTTGTCGTGATAATTTCTTTATGTGTGGTAATCTTGGTGACATTTGTGGCGTTGAAGGTCTACCAAAGGTCCGTGTTCCGCCACAGCCATCGGCAATATCAAGTCAAGCTGGTTCTGCTTCTGCGTCTAGTAGTCCAAGTTCAAGCAGTTCTTCTGCTGGTGGTTCGAGTTCTGTTAGCAGTCAATCTAGCCAATCTAGCCAGTCTAGTCAGTCTAGCCAGTCTAGCCAGTCTAGTCAATCTAGTCAGTCTAGTCAATCTAGTCAGTCTAGTCAATCTAGTCAATCTAGTCAATCTAGTCAATCTAGTCAATCTAGTCAATCTAGTCAATCTAGCCAGTCTAGTGCGACATCCAGTCAGTCAAGTGTGGCGTCTAGTTCATCTGCTGGTCCCGCATCATCAGCACAGAGTTCTTCCGGTGGTTCTGCGGTGGCTGCTTGTCCAGCCGATTGTGATGCTACTTGTTCTGGTGATACGGTCGCAACCGTAAGTGGCGCTTTTGGATCTCCTTGTGATAATTTAAATGGTGAATTTTATATGAGCCACATTGCCGGTTGTCTCTGGAGGTTTACTGACGGCGCAACAGTAGTCGAATTAGAATGTGTTGGTGATCAATGGATTTTCTCACAAAACTTTTACTTCGGTACTTGTACGGCAAGTGCAACATTGGCTGCCAATGACATTGATTGTTCTAGCGGAAGCCCCTCCGGAGTTTTCACTGCTGACGGCTATTGTGGATCGTCATATTGTGGTGCTCTGAGTGTTGTCATAGCGCCGTTTTAACAAGGAGTCACAACAATGAAGTTCACCGACACATCGATTTGCGCCGGAAGATGTTATTGCAAGATCTGTCGCGACAAACATGGCGGTCGAAAATGGAGAACCAAACTTGCTCGGATAGCAGAAATTGACCGTGTTGATTTTGAGTGTCCGCATGGTAAAAATTGGGGCGATGTAGGAATAGTTTTTGATAAATCTGTCTATGAGGTTCCCAAAAAACTTGGCGAAATCTGGGCCACAGCTAACTTTCTAATTGCTGAAGCAACAAAGAAGAAGCCGATTAAGGTAACAAATTCCGAAAGGCTCAACGAGGTTCTTGAACTTCTTGACGTAGAAGTTCCAACCATCCAGTATACTGAAACAAGAGGTGCAAAACATGTCTCTCCTTGGGGATGTCATTACTATCCGACAAAACAAAAGTGGGAAGAACATCCACCAACCAAGAAAATCTGTTGTCATTTCGAAGCGAACACTGTTGATATGCCACCAAAATGGGATATCGATGAGTTCAAGGAAGCGATGAAAGATTATGAAATAGTCGAAATAAAGAAAGATATGAGTATTTCGGAGTGTATTCAGACAGCTATAAGCTGTGATTTATTTATAGGGGTTTCGTCCGGTATCGCCCACGTTATGCACAGCGTAGGCATCCCGATGTACCTCGTAACTTATGAATGGGACATAAGAAAGTTCCATAAAAACAAATCATATGTCTTTTGCAGAAGTATGGAACAGGCGGTTATGGAAATAAAGAAACATTATTCGGACGGATACAAGCCAAGTCTTCATGAACCCATAAAAGACGAAAAACCGATATGTAATTCCCTAATCTGGGCTCACATCGCCGATCTTGGAGGAAGTTTTGCTGAATTAGTTCGTTTTACTGCAGAAAAGAAAGCGTCAGCAGAAGAATGGGAACGCAGAAAGCAAATCTGCATGGCCTGCCAAGAACAGGACTCAAAATCCGAAAGACTCTTTAGACCACTGAATGACAAATATTACACATGCGGGAAATTCAGAGCCAACCCTACTGGTCTCTTACGGAATTCTGTGACCGATGGCTGCGGGTGTATCTTGAATCTTAAATGGGTAGGCAAGAGTCAAGAGTGCGTTCGGAAGAAATGGTAGAACTCCAGATAATCGCTTCCTTGAACCATGATGGCAACATGGATTTTATTCTTTTATAGAAAAACTCAAAATCTTTATCAAGAATATATGTAGTACCAAAATCACCATCATGACGTATTATTCTACCATAGCTCTGTACGAGTTTAGTGGCTGTTCTCCAATCATAATAAGTAGGCGACACCTCCATTCGTCTTGATATCTGCGGATCAGCTTTGGATGG
>Ga0265297_10007795_pt1 | contig 14634 bp, 15 predicted proteins | sample Munlanlwell13791_FD_192502 | JGI IMG/M metagenome (GOLD analysis project Ga0265297, IMG submission 192502) | Leachate microbial communities from a municipal landfill in Southern Ontario, Canada - Leachate well 137-91 | ecosystem: Engineered > Solid waste > Landfill > Unclassified | place... | reverse complement strand
CGCGGTCATTGAGCAGGTAGCCCTTCTGCAGAACCTGCGCCACGGAGTTGGCCTCACCCTCGCCGTCGACCATGGCGATGGCCTGGTGGGTGTTGGGATCGAATTTTTCGCCCAGCGGATTCACCTCGACAATGTTGTTCTTATCGAACACGCTGACCAGCTGCTTCAGGGTCAGTTCGACGCCGCTCATCAGGCTCTCGATGGTGGCGTTGCCGCCGGTAGCCAGGGCGGCCTCCAGGCTGTCCTTCACCGCCAGCAGGTCGCCGGAGAACTTGTCGAGGGCGAACTTGCGCGCCTTCTCGACCTCGTCGGCGGCACGGCGGCGCGCATTGTCGGCCTCCGCCTTGGCGCGCAGCCAGGCGTCGTGGTGTTCCTGCGCCTGCAATTCGGCCTGGCGCAACAATTCCGCCAGGCTGGGCATGGTTTCCTTCCCGGCGGCCTGCTCGGCGCCGGCATTTGCCGCTTCGGCGGCGTTCAGTTCTTGCTCAGACATGACAAACTCCCAAATCGAACCCACCGGTAGTGGGGACGACCACGGCTATTTCAAGGGGCTGGATTCAGATTTCTTCGAACGACACGATCCGGTCGAGACGCAGGACATGTTCATGACCGGCCTCGTCACGCAGCCGCAACCACTCGGCGGCGTCCCGGGTGTAGACATCGAGCGGCACGCCGGCGAGGTCGCCGCCGTCCTTGCACGCCAGCTTCAGCCGGCGTCGTTTCAGGACGGCGAACTCCAGCCGCTCGTGGGCGATGCAAGTGATCGGCTGGTAATCCGCCATCAACGCAGGTGGGCGCCGGATTCCAGCCAGGGCCGCACGGCCGTGCCGACGGCGGTACCCAGGCGGCGGGCCAGACGGTCGGCCAGGTTTTCCTGCGGCGTGTAGTCGACGATGTCCTCGGCCTTGACCACCTCGCGGGCGACATAGTCGAGACTGCCCATGCCATCGGACAGGCCCATGTCGATGCTGGCGGCGCCGCTCCAGATCAGGCCACTGAACGTGTCCTCGGACTCCGTCAGGCGCTTGCCGCGGCCCTGCCGAACGACCTGGATGAACTGCTGGTGGATTTCCTCCAGCATGGCCTTGGCATGGGCCTCCTGGCCGGCATCGACGGGCGAGAACGGATCCAGAAAACCCTTGTTCTTGCCGGCCGTGAGCAGACGCCGCTCGACACCGAGCTTGTCCATCACGCCGGTAAAGCCGAAACCGTCCATCAGCACGCCGATCGAACCGACCAGCGAAGCCTTGTCGACGAAGATCTTGTCGGCGGCGGCGATGATGTAGTAACCGCCCGAGGCGCAGATGTCGTCGACTACCGCGTAGACTGGGATCTTCGGGTACTCGCCGCGCAGGCGGCGAATCTCGTCGTAGATCTGCCCGGCCTGCACCGGCGAGCCGCCCGGACTGTTGCAGCGCAGGACCACGGCCTTGGTCTTCTTGTCCTCGAAGGCGCTGCCGAGCGCCGCGATGATGTCGTCGGCCAGCACGCCGTCCTCGCCGCCGATCTCGCCCTGGAGTTCGATCAGCGAGGTATGGTTGCCGGTAGTGAACTCGCCGTCTTCCTTGTTCGCCACCATGACCAGCAAGGCGAACAGAAAGATGAACCAGAGCGATTTGAACAGGATGCCCCAGCGCCGGGTGCGTCGCTGTTCAACCAGATTGGCCAGCAGGACGCGCTCCAATGCCCCGCGTTCGCTATCCCGGCCAGATGCCGATGTGCCGTTTTCCTCAGCCATGGTTTTATCCTAATTTTCAATCCGCGCAGTATAGCCGCTGACGGCTCAGGCATTGGCCCGCAACCAGCCCGCCAGTTCGGCAAAATTTTGACACAGTGCGACCGGCCCGTAATCGGCCAGGTGCTCGGCCGGGTGGGCGCCATAACCGGCAGCCAGGGAATCGATGCCGGCGTTGCGGGCCATCTCCAGGTCGTGGCTGGTATCCCCGATCATCAATGCCCGTTCCGGCGCCACCTGCAATTCCGCCAGCAACTCCTCGATCATCGCCGGGTGCGGCTTGGAGAAGGTTTCGTCGGCGGTGCGCGAGGCATGGAAATACGGCTCCAGGCCGCTGTGCCCAAAGGCGCGATCAAGACCTCGGCGGGCCTTGCCGGTCGCTACGGCGAGCAGGTAGCCCCGGGCATTCAGGTCCTCGATCAGTTCGCGGGCGCCCTCAAACAGGGGGATCTCGTGGTCCTGACCCAGGTAATGGTAGCGGTAGCGCTCGACCAGCTTGGGGTGCTCGGATTCAGGCAGTTCTGGGAACAGGGTCGCCACCGCCTCCTTGAGACCCAGGCCGATGATATGGCTGGCCGCCGCCCGACTCGGCACCGTCCAGCCGAGATCGGCGCTGGCCTGCTGAATACAGGCGACGATCACCCCGGCGGAATCCATCAGGGTTCCGTCCCAATCGAAGATCAGTAAGTCGTAGCGTTTGCTCAAGGTGTCTTGTCCAGAAAGGCCTGCAGGTCGGGGGGCAACGGCACAGCGAGTTCGAGCCGTTTGCCGGTCAAGGGATGCAACAGCTCGAGCCGCGCCGCGTGCAGGAACATGCGTTTCAGACCCTGTTTTTTCAAGGCCCGGTTGAGTTCGAAATCGCCGTACTTGTCGTCGCCGGCGATAGGGTGCTTCAAGGCCGCCAGATGGACCCGGATCTGGTGCGTGCGGCCGGTCTTCAGTTCCGCTTCGAGCAGGCTGAAGTCGCCGTGATGGCCGACCAGCGAGAAGATGGTATGGGCATGCTGGCCCTCCTCGTCGACCGTCACCCGGCGCTCGCCATCGTCGGTATGGAACTTGCGCAGGGCCAGCTTGACGTGACGCCGCTGGTCGCGCCAGTGGCCGACCGCCAGGGCGAGATAGGTCTTGCTCACTTCGCCATCGCGCAGCATGCGGTGCAGTTCGACCAGGGCCGAACGCTTCAGGGCGACCAGCAGGACGCCCGAGGTCTCCTTGTCGAGCCGGTGCGCCAGTTCCATGAAGCGGCACTCCGGCAGTTCCCGGCGCAACTGCTCGATGATGCCCAGGCTGACCCCGCTGCCGCCGTGCACGGCCTGCCCGGCCGGCTTGTCGAGCACCAGCAGGGCATCGTCCCGATAGATCACCCGGCCGAGCAGGCTCTTACCGATCTTGGCCAGGGCCGGCGGCGCATCGGGCTCGGCCACCCGTACCGGCGGGATGCGCACCTCGTTGCCCAGGTCCAGGCGCTGGTCCGGCTTGGCGCGCTTGCCGTCGACCCGCACCTCGCCCTCGCGCAGCATGCGGTAGACCCGGCTCTTGGGCACGCCCTTGAGGCGCTTGAACAGGAAATTGTCCAGTCGCTGGCCGGCGGCTTCATCGCCGATAGTCAATTTTGTTACGCTATCTTTGCGCGCTTCTTGCATTCCTCTTATACTTCCATTCGCTTTTAAGGGTGCCCGACCAAGGATTTGAATTGCTTGGCGCTGGGCGTTGCACGACATGGCCCGGTTTACATCCCGTCCAGACCCCCCGAGCACCGGTTAATTACGCTCACCGGAGCGTTCGTTCCGGTCACCGACGTTCACGGACCCAAGGTCGCGACAGATCGCCCTGGAGGTCCATGATGAACGCTCCGACGTGACCGTTCGAGCCGAAAAGCAGCGATGGTAACGTATTTTTATGCGTAGACCGTACCCGGACACCCCCTAGCCGGCCCGAAAAACCAGCAGGGAAAGAAAGATAAACCGACAGAACATGCACGAGACCACGCGCGAACCCATACCTGACGCTGCCTAATCCCTGCCTCGCTTTGCTGCCGCGACCAACGCGGCGGGTTTATCACCCCGGGGCGCAGTCGCGCAGGGGTAATGAAATGAAAAGAATGCTGTTCAACGCGACGCAGGCGGAAGAACTCCGCGTCGCCATTGTCGATGGCCAGAAACTGGTCGATCTGGACATTGAATCCGCCAACAAGGAACAACGCAAAGGCAACATCTACAAGGGCATCATCACCCGCGTCGAGCCTAGCCTGGAGGCCTGCTTCGTCGATTACGGCACGGAGCGGCACGGCTTCCTGCCGTTCAAGGAGATCTCCCGCGCCGCTATCGGCAACGCCGATGTCGGCCGCGGCCGCATGCAGGACTTCCTCAGGGAAGGCATGGAACTGGTCGTCCAGGTGGAAAAGGACGAGCGCGGTAACAAGGGCGCGGCGCTGACCAACTTCGTCAGCCTGGCTGGCCGCTATCTGGTCCTGATGCCGAACAACCCGCGCGGTGGCGGCGTTTCCCGCCGCATCGAGGGCGAGGAGCGCAACGAACTGCGTGACGCCCTGGCGCAACTCGAAATCCCCGGCGGCATGAGCCTGATCGGCCGCACCGCCGGCATCGGCCGCGGCGTCGAGGAATTGCAGTGGGACCTGAACTACCTGCTGCAACTGTGGACCGCCATCGACGGCGCCGCCAAGGGCCAGAAAGGCGCCTTCCTGATCTATGCCGAATCCAGCCTGGTGATCCGCGCCATCCGCGACTACTTCACCCCGGACATCGGCGAATTGCTGATCGACACCCCGGCCATCTACGAACAGGCCCATCAGTTCATGGCCCACGTGATGCCCGGCAACGTCGGTAAGGTGAAGCTGTACGCCGACAACGTGCCGCTGTTCTCCCGCTTTCAGATCGAACACCAGATCGAGACCGCCTATTCCCGCGAGGTGCCCCTGCCCTCGGGCGGCGCCATCGTGATCGACCACACCGAGGCGCTGGTTTCCGTCGACGTCAACTCGGCCCAGGCTACCCGCGGCGCCGACATCGAGCAGACCGCCCTCAACACCAACCTGGAGGCGGCCGATGAAGTCGCCCGCCAGATGCGCCTGCGCGACCTCGGCGGCCTGATCGTGATCGACTTCATCGACATGGAAAGCCAGAAGAACCAGCGCGAGGTGGAAGACCGCCTGCGCGACGCCCTGCACCATGACCGCGCCCGCATCCAGGTTGGCAAGATCTCCCGCTTCGGCCTGATGGAAATGTCGCGCCAGCGCCTGCAACCGTCGCTCGGCGAGACCAGCTACGTCACCTGCCCGCGCTGCTCGGGCACCGGCCACGTCCGCAGCACCGAATCCTTCGCCCTGCACCTGCTGCGCATGCTGCAGGAAGAGGCCATGAAGGAAAACACCGGCGCACTGCACATCCAGGCCCCGGTCGAGGTCGCCACCTACCTGCTCAACGAAAAGCGCACCGACATCCTCAACATCGAGGCGCGCCACAAGGTCGAGTTGGTCCTGATCCCCAACATCCATTTCGAGACGCCCCGCTACACCCTGGCCCGTCTCCGTCACGACCAACTGAACCTGGCCGAGGTCATTGCACCCAGCTACCAGATGATGGAGCGCCCGGCCGAAGAGGATGTCGCTGCCAACGCCGCTCCGAAACCGGAACGTGCCCAACCGATAGTCCAGGGCATCAGCCCGGGCCAGCCGGCCCCCACCCCGAGTGCGCCCGCCGCCGCCGTTCCCGTGGCCACTGGCAAGCCCGGACTGTTTGGCCGCATCATGGGCTGGCTACGCGGCATGAATGGCGCCCAGGCAGCCGCCCAAGAGGAGAAGAAGACCGAAACCAAGCGTGAGCCCAGAGATGGCCGACGCAGCCGTGAAGGCCGTGAGTCGCGCGAAGGCCGCGACAACCGCCGCCCGCGTGGCGAACGCAGTGAACGTGGCGAAGGCCGCAAGGACAGCGAGCCCCGCAGCGGGCGCGGCAATGAGGCACGTGGTCCCAAGCCGGAGCGCAGCGAACGTCCGGAGCGCGGCGAACGCCAGGAGCGTGGCGAACGTCCGGAACGTCAACCACGTGGTGAGCGCCAGGAGCGTCAACCGCGTGGCGAGCGTCCGGAACGCAGCGAGAGCCAGGAACGTGGTGAGCGTCCGGAACGCAGCGAGCGCCAGGAGCGTCCGCGTCGCTCGCCCATCCCGGCCAATCCGGAGACCGCCCAGGTCGAGACTCAGATACCAGTAACTCAAGTCGCCGAGGATTCGGCCGAATCGGGCGAAGGCAGCCGTCGCGGCCGTAGCCGTCGTGGCCGCGGTCGCCGCAGCGAAGGCCGTAACGATGAGGTCGTCGCCGTCGCGGTAGCCGCTGAAACCATCAGCGAGCCGATGATCGAAATGGCCGAGGCCGCACCGGCCACCGAGCAGTTTGTCGCCCCGGTTGCCGAGCCCGTCGCCATGCCCGTACCAGAGCAACCTGTTCAGGTGGTGGCGGAAGCCACCCCTATCGCGCCGGTCAAACCGGTTGCGCCGATTGAGCCGGCCGAGGTCGATCTCAGCCAGGCTGGCCTGGAACTGGTCGAGACTCACGCCGCCGAGCCTGTCGTGGAAGAAGTCCAAGCCGCCGCAGGCCAGAGCCGCCGCCGCCGGCCCCGCCACGAAGCCACACAGCCCACCGAAGCCGAAACGCTGATGCTGGTCGAGACCGCGGGTAATTCCGTGGCCCCTGCGCCCGCTGTCGAAGCGACCGAGGAGGCCTCAGCGTCCGAACCGGCCCGTCCGCGTCGGCGCCGCGTCCCCAGGGCGACCGCACCGGCCGAACCGCTGGTGATGGTGGAAACCCGCAACGAATGATGGACCTATCCGTGCCGCCAAGGCGGCTCGGATGAAACAAAAAAGGCGTGACGGGCTAAACCGTCACGCCTTTTTTTATCCTGCCGCCAAGGCACTAATCAGCCGAAGTGCAAGCCCATGGCTTCACGCACGTCGCGCATGGTCTCGCGCGCCAGTTCGCGGGCCTTCTCGCAGCCATCGGCGATGATGTTCTTCACCGTGTCCGGGTCCTCGGTCAGTGCCCTGGCTCGTTCCTGGATCGGCGCCAGCTCTTTCAGCACCGCTTCGATCACCGGCTGCTTGCATTCGATACAGCCAATGCCGGCGCTGACGCAGCCTTGCTGCACCCAGGCCTTGATCTCGGCGTTGGAATAGACTTGGTGGAACTGCCAGACCGGGCATTTGTCCGGCGTACCGGGATCGGTGCGGCGCACCCGGGCCGGGTCGGTCGGCATGGTGCGGATCTTCTTGACCACGTTGTCCGGGTCTTCCCGCAACGAGATGGTATTGCCGTACGACTTGGACATCTTCTGGCCGTCCAGGCCGGGCATCTTGGAGGCCTCGGTCAACAGGGCCTGCGGCTCGGTCAGGATCATCTTGCCGCCGCCTTCCAGATAGCCGTACAGGCGTTCCTTGTCGCCGAGCGACAGGTTCTGGGTCTCGCCGAGCATGGCCTTGGCCGATTCCAGGGCGGCCTCGTCACCTTGCTGCTGGAAACGGGTACGCAATTCCTGATACAGCTTGGCCTTCTTGCCGCCCAGCTTCTTCACCGCGGCCAGGGCCTTTTCCTCATAGCCCGGTTCCTTGCCATACATATGGTTGAACCGGCGCGCGATCTCGCGCGCGAACTCGAGATGGGGCACCTGGTCCTCGCCCACCGGCACCCGGTTGGCGCGATAGATCAGGATGTCGGAACTCATCAGCAGCGGATAGCCGAGGAAGCCGTAGGTCGACAGATCCTTCTCGGTCAGCTTTTCCTGCTGGTCCTTGTAGGTCGGCACCCGCTCCAGCCAGCCCAGCGGCGTCATCATCGACAGCAGCAGATGCAGTTCGGCGTGTTCGAGCACGCGCGACTGGATGAACAGGGTCGCCCGCGAGGGATCGACCCCGGCCGCCAGCCAGTCGATGGTCATCTGCCAGACGTTGGCCTCGATATCGCCGGGGCTGTCGTAATGGGTGGTCAGGGCATGCCAGTCGGCCACGAAGAAAAGACATTCGTACTCGTGCTGGAGGTCGATCCAGTTCTTGAGCACGCCGTGATAATGCCCCAGATGCAGGCTTCCGGTGGGGCGCATACCGGAGAGGACGCGGTCCGCGTACATAGTTTTCCGTCAGAGTCCAAAAATTGAATAGGCCAGGCGTTCGATGAGGGTGTAGAACGGCCCGATGATGCTGCCCAGCACCCCGGTGAACAGCAGGGCCACCAGGATGAACAGGCCGTAAGGCTCGACCCGCGCCAGCGTGTAGGCGAGGTTGCGCGGCAGCAGGCTGACCGCAATGCGGCCGCCATCCAGAGGCGGCACCGGGATGAGATTGAGTGCCGCCAGGATGGCATTGATGGTGATGCCGGCCGCACCCATCAGGATCATCGGCTGGGTGTAGGCGGAAACCGGCAGCAGGTGCGCCAGCTTGATGACCGCCGCCCAGAACACTGCCATGACCAGGTTGGCAGCCGGCCCTGCGGCGGCCACCCAGAGCATGTCCTGCTTGGGATGGCGCAGGTTGTTGAAGCTGACCGGCACCGGCTTGGCCCAGCCGAACAGGATGCCGCCCAGCATGAGCGCCAGCGCGGGGACCAGGATGGTGCCGATCGGATCGATGTGCTTGAGCGGGTTCAGGGTGATACGGCCGAGCATCTTCGCCGTGGTGTCGCCGAAGCGCAGGGCGACATAGCCGTGCGCCGCCTCGTGCAGGGTGATGGCGAAGATCACCGGGATGGCGAAGATGGCGATTTTCTGGATCAGGGTCAGTTCTATCATGGCCGGATCATACGTCGAAGCCGAGCGCTTTGGGGTCGCCGCGGCCGATCCGGACCAGTTCCGGCACGTCGCCGGTGAGGTCGATCACCGTGCTCGGTTCGATCTGGCAATGACCCGCATCGATGATCAGGTCGACGCAATATTCGACCCGATCGCGGATATCCTCGGCGTCGTTCAGGGGCAACTCGTCGCCCGGCAGGGACAGGGTCATCGACAGGATCGGCTCGTCCAGTTCCGCCAGCAGGGCCTGGACCACGGCGTTGTCGGGCACCCTGAGGCCGATGGTGCTGCGCTTGGGGTGCTGGAGGCGGCGCGGCACTTCGCGTGTGGCCTCAAGGATGAAGGTATAGGCGCCCGGCGTGGCCGCCTTGAGGAAGCGGTACTGCTTGTTGTCCACCTTGGCGTATTTGGCGATTTCCGATAGGTCGCGGCAGACCAGGGTGAACAGGTGCTTGTCGTCGACCCCGCGGATGCTGCGGATGCGCTCCATGCCCTCCTTGTTGCCGATCATGCAGCCGATGGCGTAGGACGAATCGGTCGGATAGGTCATCACCCCACCCTCGCGCAGCACTTTAACCGTCTCGCGCATCAGACGCGCTTGCGGGTTGTCGGGGTGGACGTAGAACACCTGGGCCATTACCAGGCCTCCCAGATCGGCCGGCAATTATCCGGCAAGGGCATCAGCCGGCCCAGTTCGCGACCGCCCTCGCCCGGCGCGTGAAAATCCGAACCGACCGAGGCAAAAAAACCGAACCGTTCGGCATGCGCGGCATAGATCGGCACCTGGTCCTTGGTATGACTGCCGGTCACCACCTCCAGGCCGACACCACCCACGTCCTTGAACTCGGCCATCAACAGGGACTGCTTCTCCTTGCCCATGTCGTAGCGGCCCGGATGGGCCAGCACCGCCACCCCGCCGGCCTGGCGGATCCAGGCCACCGCATCGGCCAACCCCGCCCACTGGTGCGGTACATAGCCGGGCTTGCCGCGGACCAGGAATTTCTTGAATACCGTCTTCACGTCCTTGACGTAGCCCTTGCCGACCAGGAAGCGGGCAAAATGGGTGCGGCTGATCAGTTCCTCGTTTTCCGCCAGCAGCAGGGCGCCTTCCATGGCACCCGGTATGCCGACGGCGGCCAGCGACTCGGCCATGCGCAGCGCCCGCTCGCGGCGTCCGGAACGATTCACCGCCAGGCCATCGACCAGGGCCAGGCAGGCCGGGTCGACCTGCAGGCCGACCACATGCACCGTGCGGCCGGCCCAGGATACCGATATCTCGACCCCGGCCACCAGTTCGATGGCCAGTTCGTCCGCGGCACGCGCGGCCTCTCCCAGGCCACGCATCACGTCGTGGTCGGTCAGGGCCAGGACATCGACGCCTTGCTCGGCGGCACGTCTGACCAGATCCTGGGGGGAAAGGACACCGTCCGAAGCCGTTGAATGGCTATGGAGATCGAAGATCACGGGTAAATTTGGAAGAACACAGGGGAATTGAACTTGAGAATTGACTCGCAATCATAGCAAAATGCTTGCCGCCCGACTAATAACGACCAGAACGATATCCCCATGAAGCTGCTGTTCGACCTCTTCCCGGTCATCCTGTTTTTCATCGCCTATCAATTCGGCGCCTCGCATCCGGAACAGGCCGCCGCCCTGTTGTCCGGCATCGGCATCCCGCTGGGTTCGGCGGTCAAGCCCGGCGTCTTCCTGGCCACCGCGGTGGCCATCCTGGCCACCCTGGGCCAGATCGTCTGGACCTGGCTGCGCCACCGCAAGGTCGACACCATGCTCTGGGTCTCCTTCGGACTGATTGCCGTGTTCGGCGGCGCCACCTTGCTGCTGCAGGACGAGAACTTCATCAAGTGGAAGCCGACCGTGCTGTACTGGCTGTTCGCCCTGGCGCTCGGCCTGGGTCCGGTGTTATTCGAACGCAATATCATCCGCATGATGATGGAGAAACAGATCAGCGTGCCCGACCCGGTCTGGGCCCGCCTCAACCTGGGCTGGGCCGGTTTCTTCACGGTCATGGGCGCGGCCAACCTCTTCGTGGCGTTCAACTATTCCACCGATACCTGGGTCGACTTCAAGATGTTCGGCACCCTGGGCCTGATGATCGTGTTCATGGTCCTGCAGGGGTTCTATCTGTCGAAACACATCCGGGACACGCCATGAACCTCTATTACGCCATCATCGGCGAGGACGTACCCGACAGCCTGCCCCGGCGCCTCGCCGCCCGGCCCGCCCACCTGGAACGGCTGCAGGCGCTACAGAACGAGGGGCGCCTGCTGCTGGCCGGCCCCTTCCCCGCCATCGACAGCCCCGACCCCGGTCCGGCCGGGTTCACCGGCAGCCTCATCGTCGCCGCCTTCACCAGCCTGGCCGAGGCGCGCGCCTGGGCCGAGGCCGATCCCTATGTCAGCGCCGGCGTCTATGCCGGTGTCGAAGTCAAACCATTCAGGAAAGTACTGCCTTGAGCGACACCGCTGAATTGATCCGCGAGCGCCTCGCCGGCCTGGAGCCGGAATCCCTGGAAATCGTCGATGAAAGCGCGGCTCATGCCGGCCATGCCGGCGCCGCATCCGGCGGCGGGCACTTTCGCCTGATTATCGTATCCAATCGCTTCGCCGGCATGAACGCCGTGTCCCGGCACCGTCTGATCTACCAGCAACTGGGCGATCTGATGAGTGGCCGGATACACGCCCTGAGCATCAATGCGCTCACGCCAAACGAGTTTTAACCACACAACCACGGGAACACCCATATGCGTACCAACAAGATCCTCCTGCTCGCCTGCTTTGCCGCCTTCAGCCAACAGGTCTTCGCCGCCGACGCGGCGAAACCCGCCGCCAGCCAGCCGGTCGCCATCGTCAATGGCGTCGCGCTGGACCCCGTCCAGGCCGACTATGTCCGCATGGACCTGGTACAGCGCAAGCGCCCCGCTACCGACGAAAATGTCCGCAACTTTCTGATCGACAACGAATTGATGGCCCAGGAAGCCATTCATCGCGGCCTCGACAATACCCCCGAGGTCAAGGCGGTGATCGAACTGCAGCGCAAGGACGTTCTCGGCAAGGCCTTGATCGATGACTACATCAAGAACCACCCGATCGCCGACGAGCGCGCCAAGGCCGAGTACGACAAGCTCAAGGCCAAGACCGGCGACATGGAATACCATCCCCAGCACATCCTGGTCGAAGACGAGAAACTGGCCAAGCAGATCATCGTCAGCCTGAACGGCAAGAAGAAGACCTTCGAGAACCTGGCCAAGCAGTATTCCAAGGACCCCACCGGCAAGGAAGGCGGCGATCTGGGCTGGCTGGCACCGAGCAATGTGGTGCCGGAATTCTCGGCCGCCATGGTGGCGCTGAAAAAGGGTGACTACAGCAAGACCCCGGTCAAGACCCAGTTCGGCTGGCACATCGTCAAGCTTCTGGATCAGCGCAAGCTTGATTTCCCGGCCTACGACAAGGTCAAAGGCCGCATCGAAAGCCAACTGGCGCAACAGGACGTGCGCAAGTACCTGAGCGAGTTGCGCGCCACGGCCAAGATCGAAATCCCCGGCAGCAAGTAATCTGGACGACCCCGCCCGAACCGGGCTTTATTCCCTCGGGAAATCCGGGCGGGGATCGAATCGGCTGAGCATGCTCAGCCGTTCATACAATTCGCGCTCCTCATCCGAAATCTCGGTTGGCACGATGACCCGGATGACGACATAGAAATCCCCCTTGCCATCCGCCTCCGGCATGCCACGCCCCGGCAACCTGAGCTTCTGACCGGTTTTCGCCCCGGCCGGGACACGCACCCGCACGTTGCCGCTCAGAGTCGGCACCGCGATATTTGCGCCGAGCACGGCCTCCCATGGCATGACCGGCAAATCCAGCAGGATGTCCTTGCCGTCCAGTTGAAACAGCGGATGCGGCTCGATCTCGATCTGCAGCAGCAAATCTCCCGTCTCGCCATGCATCGAAGCCCCGCCCTTGCCCCGCACACGCAAGCGCCTGCCTGGCAGGACGCCAGCCGGAATGCGCACCTTGACCGTTCTCGGCGACTGCCCGGGCGCTGCCAGGTGCAAGGTCTTTTCAACGCCCCTGAAGGCCTCATCCAAGGGCAGCCGAACCGTCGCCTCGACATCGCGGCCGCGCATCCCGCCTGCAAAGCCCCTATGCCCGGCCGCGCCTCCGCCACCCATGCCGAACATCTGGCCGAATAGATCGCCCAGATCCATGCCGCCAAGATCGGACTGGGAGAATCCACCTTGGCCAAAACGGGACCCCCACTCCGGCGGGGGCCTGAACTCCTGGCCGCTGCGGTGGGCGCCCAATTGATCGTAGGCCGCGCGCTTCTTGGCATCGCCGAGGACCTCGTAGGCCTCGCTCACGTCCTTGAAGTGCTCTTCGGCATCCTTTTCCTTGGAGACATCCGGGTGAAACTTGCGCGCCAGACGGCGATAGGCCTTCTTGATCTCGTCGGCGTTCGCATCCCGGGCCACCCCGAGCGCCTTGTAATAATCCTTGTATTTCATAGCCGTACCGATATCTCCAGCAAATGACAACAATGCGCGAGGCAAATGTAATTTTCAAGCCCATTGCGACGGTTGTGTTATCATCTTTTATCGGCTTTTTCGATCCTAATAAAGATGAGTGAACGGCAAAACCTTCAGGACCAGTTCCTGAACACCCTGCGCAAGGAACACACTACTGTGTCCATTTTCCTGGTCAACGGCATCAAGCTGGTCGGCCGGATTGAATCCTTCGACCAATACATGGTGCTTCTGCGGGGTCACGACCAGGCTGTGCAAGCGATTTTCAAGCATGCCATATCCACGGTCTCCCCGGCCCGGCAGGTCTCCGTGACCACCCGCCCCAGTTCGCGGGTACACACCAGCGAAGACTGACCGGACGGACCTGGCTGACCAATAGCCAGGGTGCAGGGAAACGCCATAAAACAGCAATTCCATGTTGACCTGAAGCCGCTCAATCAGTAATATCGCGGCCTCTCAATTCCCCGATAGCTCAGTCGGTAGAGCAACGGACTGTTAATCCGTGTGTCCCTGGTTCGAGCCCAGGTCGGGGAGCCAAACAGGTATAAAAGCGGGCACCACATCGGTGCCCGTTTTCATTTGTGCGATGCCTTGAGCCAGTGCGCCATAGCTGCCGCTGATCTCCACCCTCTTCCCGGTCAGTCTGATCTCGTTCACGAACAGCCGCAGGTACTCCTTGCCGAAGGCGCTGGAACGATCCAACAGCCTTGTACGCATGGCCATGCTGAAGGCGTTCAATTGCTTGGCTGTGAGCTGGTTCAGGGGCATGGCTTTCTTCTGCCGCAGTCCGGCCAATTCCATCAGAATGTCCTGCCTTCTTGCCTGCAGTTTATGTGCCCTTTCTTGCAGCGATCCATCCAGTGGGAGCAGCCCCTTCTCCACCGCCTCATAGAGGCGTTCCGTCCCCTGCTGCAGTTCCTCCAGTTCCTTGCTCAGGCTCTTGAGCTGGCCCTCCTGATCCTGTTCCGCCGCCTTGAGTTTGGCCTTGAGTTCTTGCAACAACAGGCGCAGCCGCTCGGGTGTAAAGACCTTCTCGGCCAAGGCATCCAGAACAAGGGTATCGAGCTTCGCCATAGGCACCGCCGGGCAATCGCAGAGGTGATTCCCCTTCCCTATACGGGTGTTGCACTTGTAATAGCGATACTTGCCGCCCTTACCCGTGGCGAGCGTCATCCCTGCACCGCAATGGCCACACTTCAACAGGCCAGTCAGCAAGGTGGGTGATCCCACGACACGAGGCGACACCATCGTGGGAGCGCGGCTGTGGCGACGCGCCTGCGCGCTGTCGAACACAGCCGGCTCCACGATGGGCGGAACCGTGACCTTGATCCACTCCGTTTCTGGCTTGACCTGAAGCGTCCTGTGGTTCTTGCGGTTGAAGATGAACTCGCCCATATAGGTGCGATTGCACAGCACTTCATGGACACGGCTGCGCGTCCACCTGGCGCCCCGATGGCTTAGACCCAGGTCGTTCAGTTTGCTGGCGATGGACTTCGCGCCCAGGTAGGCATTCAGGTAGAGATCAAACACGCGCTGGACGATGGCCGACTCAGCCGGGTCGATCGCCAGG
>Ga0265297_10007794_pt1 | contig 14635 bp, 14 predicted proteins | sample Munlanlwell13791_FD_192502 | JGI IMG/M metagenome (GOLD analysis project Ga0265297, IMG submission 192502) | Leachate microbial communities from a municipal landfill in Southern Ontario, Canada - Leachate well 137-91 | ecosystem: Engineered > Solid waste > Landfill > Unclassified | place... | reverse complement strand
AGGGGATGGCCCGGCAACCGGCGGAAAGCTGCGCAACCTGGGATTACTGCTGGCGGGGAGCGATTGCGTGGCACTCGATAGCGTAATGGCTAAAATAATAGGAGTTGAGCCGTTTGATATCTTGAGTACCCGGGAAGCCAGCCAAAGAGGGCTAGGGACAGCAGATTTTAACTCTATAAAAGTCCTCGGAGAGAAACTGGAGGATTTAAAGGTTGAGCCGTTTTTACTCCCTACTTCAACCTTATTGAAGAAGAAACTGCCTGAGTTGGTAATCAAAACGTTTAGACGCTGGGTTAAGTATTATCCTTATCCTGTGCGGAATAACTGCACCAGGTGTTTTGCCTGTGTTAAAATATGCCCGAATAAATGTATCCGCATGCGGCAAGAGGGAATAGTTTTTGATTATAGAAAGTGTATTGCCTGTTTTTGCTGCCAGGAGGCCTGCCCTTCGGCAGCGATTAGAATTAAGAAGAGCCTGTTTGCCAAAATTATAGGATTATGAAAATAACTACTATTGCGTGGAGGGATAATAAAATCAGGCTTATTGACCAGACTAAGCTTCCGGATAAGCTGGAGTATATACATATTGATAAGCTGGAAGATTTGTGGTCGGCGATTAAGCGGTTAAAGGTACGCGGAGCTCCGGCCCTGGGCGCGGCAGCCGCATTAGGCGTATATCTGGGGATGAAAGACGTGCAGGCAAAAGATTTTAACGCCTTTAGCCGGGCTTTGGCTAGAGTAGCCGGGTATATCGCCGGTTCCCGTCCCACCGCCAGGAATCTTTTTTGGGGCCTGGAGAGAACGCGCAGGGTGGTCCAGAAGAATAAGGATAAGAATTTATTCGCGCTTAAAAAATTGATCCTGAAGGAGGCGCGTAAGATTATTGCGGAAGACAGGCTTAGCTGCCGCAGGCTTGCCGGCTACGGCAGCAAGCTGATTAAAGATAAAGATACTATCCTGACTATCTGTAACGCGGGTATACTGGCGACCATTGATTACGGCACAGCTTTAGGCGTTATTTATCGCGCCAAAAGAGAAGGTAAGAGGATAAGAGTTTTTGTTTGCGAGACCAGGCCTTTATTGCAGGGCTCGCGCCTGAGCGCCTGGGAGCTCAAGAAGAGCGGTATTGCTCTAACGGTTATCTGCGATAATATGGCGGCTTCTCTTATGCAGCAGGGTAAAATCAATAAAGTAATTGCCGGCGCTGACCGGATTGCCGCCAACGGTGATACAGCTAACAAGATCGGGACTTATAGCCTGGCAGCCTTAAGCCAGTACCATAATATTCCTTTTTACATCGCCGCTCCGGTTTCCACTTTTGATCTCAGTGCCCAAAGCGGTAAAGATATTCCGATTGAAGAGCGCAACAGGCGGGAAGTCAGCGAATTGTTGTTCAAGAAGAGGGTGGCTCCGGCAGGGGTAAAGGTTTTTAACCCTGCTTTTGACGTAACCCCGCATAATTTAATCCGCGCGATTATTACGGACAGGGGAATTATCAGGCCTCCGTATAAGAGAAACATTAAGAGGGTAGTTAGTAGGTAGTAGTTAGCATATAGGAAGGCTAAATGCTGATAAAAGATATAGGAGAGTTTGGCTTGATAGAAAGGTTCCGCAAGTCAATCCGGACAGATCCTTCGGTAATAAAAGCAAGCGGCGATGACTGCGCAGTCTTAAAACTGGATAAATTAAATTATCAGCTCTTTACCTGCGATATGCTCGCCGAAGGTGTGGATTTTACTTTGAGAGACAAGCCCTATCTTATCGGCAGGAAGGCGATTGCCGTATCGCTCAGCGATATTGCCGCCTGCGCCGGCCAGGCTCTCCATTGCGTTATTTCTTTGGGGCTGCCTAAAGATACTCCGCTGGAATTCGTGGACAGGCTTTTTAAGGGCATGCGGGATATTTCCGGTAAATACAAGGTGAATATTGTCGGAGGAGATCTAAGCCGGAGTAATAAAATCATTATAGATGTGAGCATGCTCGGCCAGGTAGAGAAGAAGTACCTGGCTTTAAGGAGCGCAGCGCTGCCGGGTGATATTATCTTTATGACCGGAGAGCTCCAAGGCCCTGCTTCGGGCAAACACCTTAAATTCACCCCGCGCGTAGAAGAGGCCAGGTTTCTGGCCCGTAATTTTAAAATCAACGCCATGATTGATATCTCTGATGGATTAGCGCAGGATTTAGGGCATATATTGGATAAAAGCGGGGTAGGGGCGGTAATCTATGAAGAACTAATTCCGTTAGGTAAAGGGGCGCCGGGGTTATCCACTGCCCTGCATAGCGGAGAGGAATTCGAGCTTCTTTTTACGCTGTCCCGGCCAGAGGCCCGGAAGTTATTCCGAAGAAAAGCGCCGGATTTTAAACCTATCGGAGAAGTGATGAATAAGCAATACGGTTTTAAATTAATAGATAAGAAAGATAGGCTGATAAATATCGCTCCGCGAGGCTTCAGGCATTTTTAAATGCAGATAATTTCCCGTTCAGTGAAGGAGACTTTAAATTTAGGCAGGCTGCTCGCCGGGCATCTTCAGGCCGGGGACATCATTTGCCTGGAAGGGGAACTTGGCTCCGGCAAAACCGTATTCAGCAAAGGCATTGCCGAAGGCCTGGGCGTGAATAAAGCTAAAGTCACCAGCTCTTCGTTTATTCTTATCCGCGAGCACCTGGAAGGCAGGATTCCTCTTTACCACTTTGACCTCTACCGGCTCAAAGACCCGGGTGATATCGCCGCTGTCGGGTATGAAGAATACTTTTACGGCGAAGGCGTTGCGGTTATTGAATGGGCAGAGAAGCTGGATTATCTTAGGCCAAAAGAACATCTTATGGTAGAATTATCCTACCGTGGGAAAAATGCGAGAAGGCTTAAATTTTCCGCAGGCGCGGCGCGTTATAAAAAAATTATTCAGGGCCTTAAATGAAAATACTAGCCATTGATACCGCAACAAAGTTTTTGTCGCTGGGTATTTATAGCGATGGAGCACTCTATGAATATAACCTGGAGGTGGGGCCGAAATTATCGTCGCTTTTAACCGGTAGCATTAAAAGGGTATTGGATGCTTTGGGGCTGGAGATAAACGATTTAGATTATTTTGCCTGCGGCCTGGGGCCCGGTTCTTTTACCGGGATGCGCGTGGGCTTAAGCGCGATGAAGGGATTGAGCTGGCTGACCCATAAGCCGTTAATCGGCATAGCTACGCTGGATACTCTGGCGATGAACGTGGGAGCCGATGCCCGGATGGTCATTCCTGTTATTGACGCCAAAAGAAGCCTGATCTATTCCTGTTTTTACCGCAATACAGGCAATGCCCTTAAGAAATTATCTCCTTACCTGCTCGTTTCAAAAGAAGAGTTATTGAAAAAGATAAAATCTCCGGCCCTGCTCTTCGGGGATGCGCTGGATTTATACCGGGAGGATATTTTAAAAAATAACCCGGGCCTTATACTCCTGGATAAAGACCGGTGGTATCCTAAGGCCCATAATATCATTAAGCTGGCCCTGGTCCGGATCAAAAATAAAAAATTCGATATTCTTTCCAAGATTAACCCGATTTATCTTTACCCTAAGGAATGCCAGGTTAGAGGGAAAAAATAATGCCTACTGTTAAACATATCGGATACCGGCCGACCTGGGCCGAGATTAACCTGAATAACCTTGAATATAACTTCTTGCGCATAAAGGAAAGGATTGCTTGCGGCACCAAGATTCTAGTTACTGTCAAGGCAGACGCCTATGGCCATGGTTTGGTCCCTACCTCCGAGAGGCTGGAGAGTTGCGGAGTAGATTTTCTGGGGGTTGCTTCCATAGACGAGGGGATAGCCTTAAGAAAGGCCGGTATCAGGAGCCCCATATTGGTCTTGGGTTTAATCCTGAAAGACCAGCTCTCGCCGCTTTTTGAATACGACCTCACTATTTCTGTTTGTGACGAAGAGTTGAGCGCAGCTTTAAATAACAAGGCCCGCTCGCTCCGCAAGAAAGCTAAAGTGCATATCAAAGTAGACACCGGGATGGGCCGCATCGGTATCTTGCATTATGACGCGTATAAACTAGTCAGGAGGATTTACGGATTTAAACATATAAAAGTAGAAGGTATTTTTACGCATTTTGCTTTTGCCGATATGAATAAGAAGTTTACTTTTTACCAGATAGATTTATTCGATGCGCTTATCCAGAGATTATCCGCAGAAGGAATAACCATACCTTTGGTCCATGCCGCTAACAGCATGGGCATCCTTAATTATCGCCATAGCCATTTTAACATGGTCAGGCCGGGTCTGGTAATCTACGGCCTTTACCCAAAAGGAAATTTAAAAGTAAACCTTAAGCCGGTTTTGAGCTTAAAGACTAAAGTAGTTTTTATTAAGAAGGTTCCTTCCGGATGCGGCATAAGTTATGGGCACGAGTATATTACGCCCAGGCCTACCCGGATTGTTACTCTTCCCATCGGCTACGGGGATGGTTACCCGCGGAACCTCTCTAATAAGGCCCCTGTTTTAATCGGGGGAGAGCGTTTTAGGATCTGCGGCAGGATATGCATGGACCAGGTCATGGTGGATGTCGGCAAGGCCGCGGTAAAAATAGGCGACGAAGCAGTTTTAATCGGCAGCCAGGGTAAAAATATGATCAGCACCGAGGAATTAGCCGACCTTTCTAAAACCATTCCCTATGAAATTGTTTGTGGTTTAGGCAGCCGCATCCCGAGGATTTCTGTCTGTTAAGGAAGGTGGCTGATCAGATAAACGCTGAAAGCCAGAGCAACGATGTGCGTTGAGGATACCGCGAGAAGCGGGGGGAGCATCCCGCCGCGGCCCAGAGCGATGCATATTGCGTCCAATATATAATACAAAAACCCCACAATAATCGCAATCCCGATAGAAGAGAGCCCGCTAGCGCGCTTTTGGATCATTAGCGAAAAAGGTATCCCTAATAAAATAATAATCAGGCTGGAAAAAGGAGAGGCAAACTTTTGGTAGAGGTCCAGCTTCAAATTGCGGATTACCGTGGTCGCTCCGCTCTTGGATAATTTCCAGATATAATTATCCAGTTGCGCGATGGTCATATGTTCCGGCCGCTGCCTCTGGGCGAGAAAATCCTGCGGCGTTTCCGGTATGTTCATTATTTCTTCTTCCAGGTACAACGGCTCTCCGACAATCTGGCCGTTATGGTCAAAATCATAAGTAATAGACTGGTAAAATCTCCAGAGCCCATCCTCATAAATACCTTTATTGGCGACAATCTTACGGGTGAGATTCTGTTTTTCATCCTGCTCGAGTATAATTACCCCGTCCATGGTCGCGCTAGAGGGGTAGAACCTGTCAATAAAGAAGAGCCTGTTCTTTAAGCCATACATAGACAAGTTGATCAAGGATTCTTTCTTTTTTTCTTTTTTACCCTTTTTACCTTCATCCATTTTGACCTGGATCTTCTGGATCTCTAACATTGCGCCGGGGGCAAAACGGTCATTGATCCAGAAAACGAATAAACTTATGATTATGCCTAAGATGATCACGGTCTTGGTGATGTAAAAGATACTCAGGCCTGAGGCGCGCATGGCGATTACTTCATTGTCGTGGTTTAGCTTGCTGAAAGTATAAAGCGTGCTCAGGAGGCAGGCAAAAGGCGCTACCTGGACAAACATGATCGGCAGGTTAGTTAAGTAAAACTGGATGAGCAGGGTGTAATGGATCTGGTTCTTGAGAATATCCTCCAGCCGCGATAAAACGTCAATGATTACATACATAAAGAGGAAGACGAATATGCAGGAGATAAAGGTAGAGACTATGGATTTTAAGATATAACGGTCTAGGATACGCATAATTTAAAAGTTAGGAAGGAGCCCAGTATTCCGAATAATATATTGGGGATCCACATCGTGAGAGCCGGGCTGATAAAGCCTTCCATAGCCAGGGCCTCGCAGCCGATAAAAAGAGGGTAATAGACCACGATGATCAGTATGGCAATCCCGATATTGATGGATTTTTCCCTGCGCCGGGTAATGATGGCCAGGGGCGCGCCCATCAATATAAAGATGAAGCAGGAGAAGGCCAGAGCCAATTTTTCGTGTATTTCGGTAATCAGCGGCGCCGGGTTGATATTTTCCTTTTTTAATTTCGCGATTTCCGTGTCCAATTCCCGGATAGTCATTTCTTTGTATTTCTTTTCGATATTCTGTTTCTTTTGCGCATCGGCCAGGTTTAGATTCATGAAATAAGTCCGGAAATTCAATTTATAAAAGTTAGTAGGATTGCTGGGGTCGGGTTCATCGCTTGTCCCGTCTATTAATTTGAGCTTAACCGTATTATTTTCCGGGACAGCAATAAATTCACCGCTCTTGGCGACGATGGTGCGCGTCGGCCGGTCATCTCCCTGCGGCTCGTAGATACGTACATTTATCAGCTTATTCAATTTCTGGTCTACCTTATAGATAAAGAGTATATATTTCTGGAAGGAGTTGATAAAGACGCCTTCTTCAAAGGCGGCGGTAGGGTTTTTCACGCCTATATCAATTAGGGTCTTACGGTAGGCGTAGTGCGCATAGGAGGCAGCCCGGTCATTGAATAGAGCCAGAGCTAAGCTCAAGATCAGACCGAGGGTAAGTAAGGGCAGGATAAGTTGGAAAAGATTTATACCGCTGGCCCTGATGGCGATAATTTCATTATCGCTGGATAACCTGCCCAGGGACATGAGTACGGCGACCAGGATGGAGATGGGTAAGGCGTAGGTCAGTATATAAGGGGCCATCAGTACAAATATCTTGACTACGCTAAAGATATCTACGCCCTTGTTGATGACCAGGTCGGCTATTTTCTTCAGGTTACCCACGACGACCATTACAAAGCTCAAAAGCCCCAGGGTCATCAAGAACGGCCCGCTAAACTCCCTTAACAGGTAACTGCGCAGTATTTTCATATTTTAATTAGCCAGGGTCAATACAAAAACTATAGTTGCCCCGGCATTCTTTAAGGCTGCGGCCGCGGCCGAAGAAGTCGCCCCGGTGGTCAGGACATCGTCAACGATAAGCACGTTTTTATCTTTCAGGTCAGTATCTTTGGCTACGCTAAAACTATTCTCTACGTTTAGAAAGCGCCGCTCATGAGCTAGGCCGGTCTGGGTTTGCGTCAGGCGCTCCCGCCGCAGCAGGTTGTTTTCTAAGTCTTTATTGAATTCAAAAGCGATCTGCCTGCCGAGGATCTCTGCCTGGTTGAATTCTCTCTCGCGCTCCCTGGCTTTGTGCAGGGGCATAGGAACGATAAAATCCATATAGGCGATAGGAAAGTCATACTCCCGGATAAAGTCCGTCATCATTTTGCTTAGAGGCGCAGCCAGGTGCGTTTTGCCTTTATATTTGAACTCATGGATTAATTCTTTGAGCACGCCTTCATATAGGCAAGGGCTAAAGGCGCGGTCAAAACGTAATTTATTCCTTAGGCAAGCCGGACAGATATGCTTGTGCAGGTTATCCTTTTCCAGGTGCCTGCCGCAGCTATGGCAGAAGGGCGGAGTATTTTTCCTGATCTTCAGCCGGCATTGGCTGCAAATATATTCATCCCCCAGGTGTTCATCAAGCTTGGTTTTGCAGCCTAGGCATATTTTAGGATAAGCGATATCCTTTAATACCCGGAAAAAACTGCGCAACATAAAGATATGATAGCAGCTAATTTATTAAAAGTCAAAAGCAAAAAAAATTGTAATTTTAGTCAGTTCGTGTTAATATAAAAACAAGATGGACCATGAAAAGAAACCTGCCAGCCGGCAGGCAGGGAAAGCCTTTACTCTTATTGAGCTTATTATCGTTGTGGTCATTATCGGTATCCTCGCCCTTATTGCTATCCCAAAATACTTTGCCAATGTTGAGAAAGCCAAAAAAAACGCAGTGTATGCCAGCTTAGGTATCATAAGACAAGCAGTACTGTCTTATTATGCAGTTTATGGTGTCTATCCCCCTAATTACTCTTGGCCAATTAAAGTCACTGTTGATGGAGATACCATTGTAAACGTAGATAACCCCTCAAATGCTGCTTGGGCTTATGGGCATGATACTACAGCATCATGTTTACCTAGCGGAGCTTGTTTCGCTTATAAACTACCCGGCAATATTTGTTTCTATTCACTTTGCTATAGTAATGGGACTGCTTACGGGAGTTGCACACCATAAAAATAATTCCAACCTATTTTTCATTTGTTAAATATAGCGGTGATGTTATAATAATTGCCGATTAGATTATTAAAAAGGAGAGTAATGCAAAAGAAAATCCTTATCCAAATACTGGTTTTAATCGGCCTGGCCTATGTTTTTCTGATCATGGGCAACGGCATTATCAGCCTGACTAATCCCGATGAGGTTTTTTACACTCAGACAGCCAAGGAGATGATCCAGCAGAAGACCTGGATGACTCCGTATCTGTTCGGCCAGCCGCAATTTGAGAAACCTATTTTTCTATACTGGATGCTCCGCGCAAGTATCGCGGTCCTGGGGAATACTCCTTTTGCCGCGCGCCTGCCTGCCGCATTCATCGGCCTCCTGGGGATCGTCGCCATATATCTATTGGGGCTGATCGGGTTTAAAGACAGCAAAAAAGCATTTTTCTCCGGACTGGTCATGGTCTCCTGTGGTTTTTATATCGGATTATCGCGGAGCGTTTTTACCGATATGATCTTTTCCGTATTTATCCTTTTTGCGCTCCTGGCGTTCTACTGGGGCTATGCCTATCCGCTAAGAAAGAGCGCAGGGCTGCTGTTATTTGCTTTTTTCTCCGGCCTGGCAGTTCTAACCAAAGGCCCGCTGGGTATTATGATCACTTTGGCAGTTGTTGTCGCCTTCCTGTTTGTTAGAAAAGAGCTGAAATTCCTGTTCTGTAGATATTCGCTGTGGGGCCTGCTGATTTTCTGCGCGGTTGCCTTACCCTGGTATGTCCTGATGGAGGTTAAATACGGCGCCAGCTTTAACCGGGAATTCTTTTATAATGACCATTTCGTCCGCCTGATCAAAGCCGAACACCCGGCAGCCGACACCTGGTACTTTTACCCTTTTACCCTAATCGGCCCGATGTTCCCCTGGAGTTTGTTTACCTTGTTGGCGTTGATCTATCTGGTCAGGGGGATAAAGCGGAACACGGATAATTTTATTCTTTTCTTAGGTATCTGGATAGGCGTGGTCCTGTTGGCTTTCCAATTCGCGCATTCCAAGTTGACCAGTTACATATTTCCGCTTTTCCCCGCCCTGGGTTTGCTTACGGCGGGCTTCATCTGCGATAAGGGGCTATCTGCTAAGAATTCCAGCCGTACATTTTACTCTCTCTCTTTGATCACGGCCATCGTTGTCCTGCTTTTTCCTATAGCTCTGGTCGCTACTCTGCCGAGTTACTTAATGTATGTGGGTTCAAAGGCCCCGATTTACGCTTTAGCAGCCGGATTATTTATCTTAGGCGTATTTTCCCTGGTTTTTGTCCTGCGCAAGAGATTTATGGGGTTTGTTTTTACTTTGATCTTCCTGCCTTTAGTCATGCTATTGGGCGCTGCTTCGGTAAGTAAGCATATTGAGCCGTATGCGTCTTCTAAACCGGCGGTTGAATACCTGATGAGAGAGCATCTGGTCAGCGGGCCGATTATCTGCTCAAAGTTTTTTGCCCGGGGAGTGAGGTTTTATACCGATAGGGAAGTCGCGGTGGTAGATATTCCCGGGACCCCGTTTTTCAGCCCGCATCCGGTGCCCTTCCTGGATTCCGACGTAAAGGTGAGGGAATTCTTGAGCAAACAGCCAGTTACCTACGGGATCATTAAGAAGGGCAATGTTGTGGATTTTAAGCGGCTTACGGCGGATTATTTCAAGTTTGAGATTTTAAAGCAGGTCGGCAATGAATATGTGGTCAGGGTTTCACCTTTACAATAGCATTATTGTTGTAGTAAAATAAAGCTGTTATGGAAAGCGATATCAAAGCGTTAAAAAAGCAATTATTAGCCCTGCTGGACAAAGAAGCCCTCAAGAGAGGAAATTTTACTCTCTCTAGCGGCAAGAAGAGCAATTATTATCTTGACGGCCGGATAATTACCCTGACTCCCGCAGGCGCGTATTTAGCCGCGAGCATCATCCTGGAAATGGTCAGAGACAGGAAGATAGACGCGCTGGGTGGGCCGACCCTGGGAGCTGACCCGCTTGCCGGGGCAATCGCCCTGCTTAGCCATATTAAAAAGATCCCTTTAAAAACATTTATTGTCAGGAAGTCGGCCAAAATGCACGGAGCCGGACGCCAGGTCGAAGGCCCGGCCCTGGCGAAGGCGAGCAAAGTTATTCTAATTGATGATGTGGCCACTACCGGCAAAGCCCTTATTGAAGCCAAGCTAGCCCTGGACAAGCTGGGTATCGTAGCCCGGGAGGCAATCGTTATCGTGGATAGGTGCGCCGGCGCCGGGGAAAATCTGGCTAAAGCCGGCCTGCGCCTGGAAGCCATATTCACCATAAAAGATTTCGGCCTTTAGGGATTTAGGAAGCTTGTGCAAAAAAATAAAATAATAGTCATCGGAGCAGGTCCCGCAGGAATGATGGCTGCGATAAGAGCCGCTAGCCTCGAACAGGAAGTACTCCTCATCGATAAAAATCCTATCTTAGGCAAAAAACTCCTTCTGAGCGGCAAGGGCCGCTGCAATTTAACCAACGCCGGCGACTTAGATACATTTTTAAAAAGATTTTCCCGTAACGGGGAATTCTTAAGGGACGCCTTCAAAAAATTTTTTAATCGCGAACTGATGGATTTTTTCCAGAGCCGGGGCCTGGCCCTTAGGGTAGAGAGGCAGCTGCGCGTATTCCCGGTTACGGATAGCGCAAGCAGCATTGTGCGTGTGCTGGAAAAGGAATTAACGCGGCAGAAGGTAGAGCTTTCCCTAAGGTCAGAAGTAAAGGATATCCTGGTAAAAGAGGGCCGGGTAAACGGCCTCTACCTGGCTAACGCGGAATTTATTCCCTGTGCTAAAATAATCCTGGCTACGGGAGGAGCCTCGTACAGTTTTACCGGCTCAACCGGCGAGGGCTTGAAGATGGCGCAAAATTCAGGCCATACGATCATTCCCTTGCGCCCGGGGCTGGTGCCTCTTGAAATAAAAGAAAAGTTCCCGGAAATCTTAGAAGGATTGGCGTTAAAGAATATCCGGATCAAAGCCTGCGCCGGAAAAAATGAGATTATTTCCGAAGTCGGAGCACTGCTCTTTACGGGCTTTGGTATTTCCGGCCCCCTGGTCCTTACCTTAAGCGCCAAAATCGTAGATTGGCTCAGGGAAAATAAAGAGGTTTATGTGGAGATAGATTTAAAGCCGGGGTTAAGCCGTGAACAGCTGGACGAGCGGTTTTTAAGGGAATTCAAGGCCAGCCCCAAAAAAGGAATTAAAAAGATCCTGAAAAATTTATTGCCCTTGAAATTGATCGATTTATTTATTCAGACAGCCGGGATAGATCCGTATAAAAAAGCGAATCAGCTCGCCCAGGACGAACGCCGGAAATTTGTTTTGCTGCTTAAATCCTGGCGTTTAGCTGTCAGCCGGGCCAGGCCTTTGGAAGAAGGCATGGTTACCCAGGGCGGAGTAACCCTGAAAGATATAAATCCGCGCACGATGGAGTCGCGCCGGGTTAAGGGGCTGTATTTTTGCGGAGAGATGATCGATGTGGATGCGGATACCGGCGGATTTAACCTTCAGGCGGCATTCTCTACCGGATACCTGGCCGGCGAGAGCGCAGCCACAGCAGGAACAGGGACGGTTCTCAACTCAAAGCAAAAGCGTCCCCATTAAGGGGACGCTTTGAGATTGGCTTGAGAACCGTCCCTAATAATATAAGGATGATATATTTAGCTTCAAAATCCAGAGCCCGCAGGAAATTATTAGAAGACGCCGGCTTGAAGTTTAAGGTTTTTCCCTCTAAAGCAAGGGAGAAAAAGAAGGCCAGGGGTATTTCCTATGCCAGGCTGGTAAAGATAAACGCGGAGAATAAAGCCAGGGATATCTCCTCGCGGGTAAAAAACGGGATTATCATTGCCGCGGATACCATCATGGTCCAGGGAGGAAGGATTTTCGGCAAGCCCAAAGATTTAAAAGCCGCCAAGCAGATGCTTAAGGCAATGTCCAATAGGCCGCAAGCTGTTTATACCGGGGTTGCCGTAATTAAAAAAGAAGAAGGCCAGGGTAGCGAAAAAATAATAGTGGATTATGAGAAAACTACGGTTTTTATGGATAAGCTTAGCGATAAAGAGATAGACGGATATTTTCAACAGGTAACTCCTTTGGATAAAGCCGGAAGTTTTGATATCCGGGGCCGGGGCGCGTTTTTTATCCGCCGCATTAACGGCTGTTTTTATAATGTCGTCGGATTGCCGCTAAGAAAACTCTATCTTATCTTGAAGAAGCTCGGCCTATACGGCATACTTACGGTTGTTTTCTTAGCCGGGTGTTCTACCGAGTATAATATCGTTACCGGAGAGCAGGAATCTTACTATTACTCTACGGATAAAGAAGTGCAGATGGGCCGGTCCATTGCCAGGGAAGTAGCCAAGGAATATAAATTAGGAGATGACCCTTTGATACAAAAGCGCGTGGAGGACATCGGCAAGAAGATAGCCGCAGTCTGCGACCGGAAAGAGATAGATTATCATTTTTTTGTTTTAGAAGATGACAGTGTGAACGCCGTCTCTTTACCCGGAGGTTATGTTTATATATTTAAAGGGTTAGTGGAGAAGGTAGCTAACGACGACGAACTGGCCGGCGTCATTGCCCACGAAGTCGGCCATATTGTTGCCCGGCACAGTATCAAAAAACTCCAGGCGCAGCAGGGTTATTCCATATTGCGGCTGCTGGTAGCAGTAGCTCCTTCTTCAGGCGGAGTCGGCGCAGCGGCGGATACTGCTTTTACCGAATTAATCCTCGGTTATTCCCGGGAGGATGAGCTGCTCGCTGACCAGCTAGGCGCACGCTACGCGAAATTAGCCGGATACGACCCGCACGCCATGGTTAAATTCCTGGAAAAACTCCAGGAGGTGGAGAAAAGAAGGCCGCTTCGGGAAAAGAACTATTATAAAACGCACCCCTATGTGCCCGACAGGATCAGAATCGTCAAGGAAGAATTGGGTGAAAGCATTGATTTTGATGATTATATTAATATTGAGCAAAATCCGCACAAATAGATGAATAATCCTTTCGGGGTCTTGGAATTTTTACAGTGGGACCATTCCTGGAATAAGCATAAGTATCCCGGTTCCGCGGAACTGGAGAAAATTATTCAGTTGATGCAAGAGGCGGGGGTCGGCTGGGTGAGGATGGATTTTCTCTGGCAGGATATCGAGCCCAGAAGGGGAGAGTTTAAATTCGAGCGCTACGACCAAATTGTAGATTTACTCCTCAAGTATAATCTAAAGGCCTTGGGCATTTTAAATTATAGCGTTGACTGGGCTGTTTCTGCTAAAGCCTGGAATTGCCTGCCCAAAGATAGGGCGTTATTTGTTAAATATGCCTTAGAGGTAATCGCCCGCTATAAAGACAAAATAAAATATTGGGAGGTCTGGAACGAACCGGATTCGGCCGTATATTGGCCGGCCCAGGACGGATTAAAAAGCTATTGCGCTTTGCTTAAAGAGGTTTATCCGGCTGCCAAAAAAACCGACCCCGATTGTAAAATCTTAAACGGAGGATTGGCTAACGGTTCAGGCAGTATTAAGGATCTTTATAATAACGGAGCTAAGGATTATTTTGATATCTTGAACCTGCATTTTTTTGAGTCGCCTCGGCATAAGGGCGGGATCAAGGCGCTACTCGCTTATCCGAAATTAGCCCGCGAGATAATGGTTGCTAACGGCGATGAGCATAAAAAAATCTGGATTACCGAGACGGGCTGTCCCGGGGTTAAGCCGGGGGTAAGGACGGATAACTGGTGGATCGGGGATAATCCCGACGAAAGAGAGCAGGCCGCCTGGGTAAAGGCAATTTATACCGGGTTGCTTAAAAATAAAGATGTGGAAAGGGTATTCTGGGCATTTTTCCGCGATTGCTCGGGGCACTGGAAGAACGGCGTGGATTATTTTGGCCTGGTGCGCTGGGATTATTCCCGCAAGAGCGCATTTAAATCCTATCAGGAGTGTTTTGAGGCATGGAAAAGATAAAGAGATTTATCCGCTACTGTGAAGAAAGTAATATAGGCTTTGGGCTATGGGTAGCCGTGGCCCTGGCCATAATCTTTATCCGGGATTCCCTGGAAAGCCTGGTGAGCACGCAGGCGTTCCCAACATTCACTCTTTTTCACCTTGTGCACGTCCCCGTATTCTTCCTGGCGGTGCTTATATCCATCATCGTCTTACTGCGCCTGGTTACTGGGGAAGATATCCTGAAAATCTCTAAAATAAGCCTGGTTTTCTTTGCGCTCATAATTTTTCCGGTTACCTGCGACCTTATGATAACCCTGACCACCGGCGCGAGCATCTCTTACGAATACGTCAGCGCTAATGTGCAAGAGGCCGTAGTTAATTTCTTTAACCCATTTTTTAATATCCCCGGGGTTCCTTACAGCCTGCGCGCAGAGATATTTATTATCTGCCTGTTGTCTTTTTTCTATGTATTCTTAAAAACAAATAAAATATTATTGTCGGTTTGGGCGGCCTTCCTGGT
>Ga0265297_10007793_pt1 | contig 14640 bp, 21 predicted proteins | sample Munlanlwell13791_FD_192502 | JGI IMG/M metagenome (GOLD analysis project Ga0265297, IMG submission 192502) | Leachate microbial communities from a municipal landfill in Southern Ontario, Canada - Leachate well 137-91 | ecosystem: Engineered > Solid waste > Landfill > Unclassified | place... | reverse complement strand
ACCAACAAAGTTACCCTCTGCATCCAAAGTCAACGTCTCAATTCCAAACCGATTGTTATTCAAGGTCAACGTATTGCCCTCAAGCACCCAAGTCCCAATCACCGCACTACCGTAGATATTTCTGCTGTATGTCCCATTAGGCTTGAAAACAAAGATGTCCCGCCAAGCCTTATGAATTGCCTTCCAGTGACCCTGCGTCATCATGTTCGAGACATTTCCAGCAGGAGTATCAACAGGAGTATCAACAGGAGTATCAACAGGAGTATCAACGCCACGTTCAGCCTTCTTGGCCTGACCAAGAGCCAAACCTTCCTGCAAAGCCTTGATCTTCTTGTCAAGAAGAACAGCCAACTCCAGATTCCCCTTCTGCATTGCAGCAGTCTTGTGCCGCCCCAAAATCTGGACCAACTTCTCCTTCGCCGCGTTCACCTTCTTGTCGAACTCGGCCTTCGCCTGAGCCTCAACCTGCTTGAACGCCGTTTCCTCAGGAAACTCAAGCTCAGCGCCCAGAACCGAACCACAAAGCAAAAGAACCAAAATCAGCCTCATCTCAGGCCTCCTCTCCGCAAAAAACCGCCAGAAACTGGTCGTAATCCTCACGAGCCAAAACGTCCAAAATCGTCCTCTCGCGGAACATATGCTGGATTTCACAAGCCATCAATCCAGCCAAAGAAGGAACAACAGTCAGTCTCTCAGCAAGATCCTTTTCAATCTTTCCGGTCAGAGTCCCAACCAGCAACAGATCAAGAGGAATATTCCTCTCTTCTGCCATGGCCTTCCAACGAGAAGCTATCTCGTTCGCCGCAATCCGGATCTTGTCAACAGGCAGAGTCACGTCGGCCATATCTCACCTCCCTCTACCTCTTTATATCGCAGAAGGAGTTCCCAACAATAGATATCAAGACCTATCAGGAGGTTCAGCAATAAGCTGAAGATCATCCCAATTGTCATGAATAAACTGGGAAAGGTCACCAACAAAGCTCGGATTTGTCCTCAGGACCGCAGCCCATGCTCTCCTAATACCAGGAGAAGAACCTATCCCAAGCACCCGAAGTACCTCTAGCAAAGTCGCCCGAATAGTTTCCTCCGAAGGGGTATCTTCGCCAGGAAGCAAAGAAGCAAGAGTATCAACAGCCCTATAAAGCATATCCTTAGCCATTGGGTAATCAAGCCCAGCAACGGTTTCCTCAGAGATAGGAAGAGCAAGAATAGCCCTGACATCCTCTTCTGAAATTCGAAAACATTTGCCTAAAACAAACGACAAATGGCCAATAGGCGTATTACTACAATTTTGAAAAGCAAGTTCAATCTTGGTCTCAATCACAGGAAAATCCCTCTGATTAATTTTGACTCTGCTGAGCAAAGATACCATAAAGAAAGGGAGAGCCCATGCGGGAAAAACTCTGCTGAGCAAAGATACCATAAAGAAAGGGAGAGCCCATGCGGGAAAAAACATTTGACGAAAAATTAAGCGAAGCTCTAGAAACTTCACCTTTTGATCCGAACAGCGATCCACAAGACAACAAAAACCGTTTTCGTTTGACTGGCCTACCAAAGCCTGGGAGCCTGGTGACCATCGACACAACAAAATTTCAAAATGAACCAAGAATAGTTAGTATCGACGCAAGAGGGAACACGCCAGTAGCCTTCATCCACGAGCCTTGGAGTGATCCCGGCGGCAGACGTGTGCCAGGACTGATGTATGTTTACGAAGGGCCAGAAGGGGTCTGGTCTGGTTTCTCCGTAGCAGATAGAGAGATGGTCGTGGGTCGTCTTCCTATCTCAGGCGATGAACTGGACGATCTGGATGACGTTTATTTCTTCCATACAAAAGGGATCAAGACTGGCAAATCTGTACCAGGGATACCAGAGTAATTATTCATCCCAAATTGCATCAATAAGTTCATAAATCAGATCGGTTTGATCATCAGTAAAAATCCATTTCTTATTCACATTCTGGTCCGCCCAAGACTTTGGCGTGTTCCCCTTTTCTTCGGACATAGCACACCAATCAGCTACCATCTCAGCAATATCTTCATCGCTCATCTTTGTGGCATCACGGCCAGAACTCTTCTCAAGATCTTCTTTATCACAATGAAATTCTGGATGGTGAGAATTTGATGTAATATGATGTTCCGTAGCCTTGTTCATCCTGTCTGATAGGTCTTTCGGAGGATCAAACTTTTTATCGTCATCTTTACACTTGTGCTTCCAGGTTACAAAGATATATGGCTCAAGTTCCGGATCTTCTAATTTGCTCTGATCGTGCGCCTTCCCACGTTCAATAATCTTTGGGAACCTTTCCGCATCATATTTATGAATCTTTCTACAGTATTTCTGGACAAGATCAATATGAAGTTTAGTGCGCTTCTGGAACCAATCCTTCATTTCTTTCGTAGGCGATGATAATCCAGAATCTAATGCCTCCGACAGTCTCTGATTAAAATCCATGCGTTGTCCTCGAATCCACCCTATTTAGCTAGTGGCTTGGGACGACGAGTAAGTGAACTCATTGAAACCAGCAGCTTGATCCGAAATCTCCATGGACCGGACGATAGCGCCAGGGAACATGCGCAGAGCAATCTTCCCAATCCGAATTTGAGGATTGATCGGGAAATACTGAGAAGTCACCACTACCGGAGTCGGCAAACCAGCAGACAAAGTCGTATCTGGCGAAATAAGAAGACCATTCCACCAAACCCAAATCTGATTGCCACGGAACATCACATCAACTTCGTTCCATTTTTCAGTCAGGCCATTAACAGGAACAGCCAATTCACCACCAGCATAACATTTGAAGCCAGAAGGAGAAGAAGTAACATTATCTCCGATACCATCGGTAATGAAACCAGTCTGGGTGTAATGACCACTCACCGTATAACCAGGAGCGAATCCCCTAACCAGATCATCCTCGCTCGCTCCGCTGTGGAGTTCGTAAGGCACACTCATATCCAAAGTACCAACGTACAATTGGAGAGTTACAGACTCGCTTCCCGTGAGCCGATTCACACCAAACTGGAATCGAACACAAGGAGAAGAATAATCCTGCTTCAGAAGTTCAACAACAGTCGTGTTCGTCGGAACATCCGTTGCAGTACCACTGGTAATCGCAGTAAAATCACAGAACGAGCCACCCAATGAACCAGCATCACCACGGCAATAAGAAGCACAATCCGTAGGATTCTGAGTAATCGGGAAATCCTCATCGAACGGGAAGACATCGTTACGACCAATCAAAGTCACACCATCGTTATCGTAAGGCGAGAAAGCAGCCTTAAAGAAGTAACGCCAGATCACATCCCTGAAGGCCCCAGTGAGGATGCGCAGAGTGCCTTCCGTAGGAACATCGTTCCACTTGATCCCCTTCACAACAATGAAAGGAGCACCAGCAAACGGGCCTGTGACAAAAACACCACGTTTGATGACCTTCATGTAATCATCGGAGAAGTGATCAACAGGAGCAGACAACAGAAGATCGTAAGGCGGGAAAGTAGCATCCGCCGAATCAGGCATCGCAATCTTAAGATGCGTGACAGCATTGCCGTGTGTCCCCCTGTGCCAGAGGAAGACCGGCCTATCCGTAATCTTCTGGACATTCAGATCAAACTGTTGACCGAGTAAAGCAAGATCGCGAATATCGACCACACCATCACCATTCAAGTCGGCAGCAGCGTTGTAGTTGCTGTCGCCAATTCTTGAGTTATAAGCGCACATGAACGCCAAAAGGTCTGCGTCATCAACCACACCATCCTGGTTGATATCACCAGTCAACGACTGTACCATCTCCAGAACTCGGAGACCAGGAATGGTCGGATCGATATCAGCAACCATTCGATTGTTAATTGGCTCGCCTGACGGTTCGTAAACAATGTTACCATCACTGTCTTCCGCCGCGCCACCATCGTCAGACAAAATAAACCGATCTTCGAGGTTGTTGCATCCCCAAATAGTCGGCTCAAACAGTCTCACATCTGGGACATTGATTTCGCTTGCTGTAAGAGCAGTGTTCTCGGTCGGATTGACTTCCTCACGGGCAGTGAAAAGATCACCAAACTGTACCGCAGCAGACTTAAGCCAGATGTTGGCTGGGTCAGTCGGAGGTTGCTTGCTGAAGAAGGACCTTGTCGTCCTCTGGTTCGATGTTCGGCTGATTTCGTATTGCCAGAGATCAACCAATGTTCCTACTGGCAGAAGATCGATTGTGGCATCCTTCACAAGACGCTTCGGATAGTTGACTGAAGTCGTCGTACTTTCTGGATTTTGATATCGCCAGACGTTGGTTGCTGTGAAGCTCGATCCAAGTACAGCAGCGTTTTTCACGTCCCAGATCTTCAGGATGTACTGATTCGTGGTCAATACATCCTGGGTATAGCCAGTAATCACGGCCATTTGTTTCGTAATGAGATTTCCGCGATAGAGAACCTGTCCCAGAATCCCTGGCGTAGACTCGCTCCAAAGTTCAAACTTGATTTGCGCTCCGGTGTTGTCCTTGCCTGTGAACCAGACACACTCGGCGATGTTGAACGTTCCAGGTGTAAACGCCCAACCAACATTGCTGGTTCCATTAGTATTTCTCTTCAATACCAAGTCCAACTGGTTCTCGAACGGTGTTATTGCGTTGTCATAACGCTTGAAAATGAATGCCGGATAATTTCCCTTCAGTGCCAAAGCCTTTAGGGGGTCCTTTGGATCAACAATAACGCTCTCTGGGAAAGTGTAAATCTTGATCTCGCCATAACCACAGATGTCTGGCATGATTCCGTTACAGGATGGCGGTCTAATCGCTCTTGCTTCTGATTCATCCTGTATCCAGTAAATCTGTGCGCATGTTTCACAAGAACAGTTCAACGGGATTGGACTATCAACGGTGAACCGGATAACGTTACCAATTCGTTCGAGGCTTATGAATTCGCTTCCTGCTGCTAGGATTGCGTCGCCTACAATGAACCCACCATCATCTGGGAATCCAGCTCCCTGATAGCCAAGGACACCCAATCTCATTTGGACGAGTGAGTCAAGTTTGCATTTGTCGTCTGCTGCCATTAGGCCTGGGGAGTCACAGGTCGCATCTGGTACCGGATCGTCACCTATGTGGGTTATTCCGTGTCCACTCGGAATTACGATTTGACTTTCTTTCTGGAAAAGTGTCTTGGTTTCTTTGTCATACTGATAACCAGTCAATATTCCATCCGGTCCTGGAACCTGGAAGAATTGCCCATCAACCAATTGGCTGACCGGTGGAATTACGTAGTAACTGGACATTTTTATCTCCTTCAGCTTATCGTATCTTTGGTCAAGCAAATGTCAGAAATTAATAAGAGAGTTGTGCAAAAAGCAGCCCTGGCTCTTTTTTCATCGATAACCGTCTACCAGAATACAAACAAGTTCCAGATTTGGATGCCTTACCAATAACTCTATTTTGTGGGTTGTATACGATTACATCCCCGTTGGACTGGTTCTCGTAGTATCCAATGATCCTTCCGTCAGCATCTTGGATAGGCCTTCGCATCTCTTGTATGCACAGTGCATCGTTCAACTTTGAGACAAAGTTGTTCGTCATAATTGACGTTAACTCCAAAAGAACTTATTACTTCACAATTGACGCTACTTGGCGTCACATTTCTATATTAGATTTGGCAGGCAATTATCGTCGTAGATGTCATCGCCCCTCCGATCAACCAACAGGCAAGCCCTTCAAGTACCCCTCGCTGTAACCATCAGGATCAGTCACACCTTGCGCGACAATCTCTTCAAACTCTTTCCTGAGAACAAAGTAAAGCTTGATAATCGCACTTGGTGCAGACTTCCACTCCGAAAGTGGATTCGGATCACGTTGCAATTCCTGGTCGATCCTGGCTCCAGCACCAACTGCAACTTGCTTCTTCAGTTCATTCTTCTTTGGATCTGACAAATCAAGAACGCGCTGTTCCGAATCCAAACAGCACATAAAAGTCGAGTTTGGGGGTGCAGATTTCGCATCGTAAGTGATGTTGTCAACAACAGGAACCGACCATTGCCCCGTTGGTTGCCAGGAACCAGTAGGTACCCAACCATCAGAAGTACCAACCACAGAAGGCCCTACGGGTCCGGTAGCACCGATTCCTCCTGACGGACCAATAGGCCCCAAGGGACCAGCACTTATGCCACGCAACTGTCCACCAAAAATCTGCTTGCGCACTTTCGGTTCGAAAAAAGCAAAACCAAAAGCAGGAACAGTTAGATCCTTCCCGATCACATGGGAAGCGATGTCCCTCTTTTCGTCTTCAGTGAAGAAAAACTGGCGAACAGTCCCATCAGCCTGCCTGAACCCATCCCACCACAGAATGTTGGGTTTGCAGACGTAGGATTGTGGTGGCCACTTGTAGTTGCATTTCTCACAGAAGAGATCTTCTTCGAAAGGGATCTTGTGTCGTGGGCATTTCTTTGTATAAGATTCCAAAGAAAAATCTTGCAGGTAATCGCCAGTAATAGGATTCATGCCCTTTACGCTTGGGATAATTGCTGTATTCTCCGGATCGTTTTGTGTCCAGTCGAACCACAAGCCCCAATTTGCATCCACAGGGCAGACATAGGTTCCCTTGTCTCTGCCCCAATCATCTGGGCATCCAGGAAGTGCCCTGATTGGGTAAGTCGGTATTTTGGTGCCCTGTGGAAGACCAAATACACCATCCCCTACCAATCTATCGGCCTTCATTAGACTGGCTTTGAATTGTCCATTCTTCATGAGATAATGAGGCTTGAGATTCTTCGCGACATCCAACGCGTAGAACATTGGGTTTCTCCTAATGCTTTCGGCTCCTGGCTTGGGTCTCTGCCGTGTCGTACATCTCTGTCGCCATCCTATTTATTTGCCTCGTAGCCATTGCTACAAGTTCTTGATCGAGATTGTGACAGGGCCAGATTTTCGGAATCACAGTTCCAGGAAGCCGCTTATCGTTTGCTATGTCCTGTACCAGAGATTCTGCTCGCTCTCTTGCGGCTGTCAGTCCAGCGTAGAAGGGACCATCAACGAAAAGACCATCGTCGTCGGTGACGACGGCGTAGAAAATGGCAAAAAGCATTTCGTTCCTCCGCCAGTTTTAGATTATTGCCTTCAGAACGCCGCTCGCCCCGCTTGAACTGCCAAAACCAGTATCGCCTCTTTCTGTCTGAGGAAGTTCATCAACAAGAACAACCTTTTCCAGGTTATATCTTGGAATAAGAATCAACTGACCAAGTTTATCACCTTGGCCTGTCTTGTTACAAAATTCCCTAACTCTCACCGGAGAAGTATTTGGATTCCATACAAGAGTTCCAAGTAATCCTATATAGCCTGGATCGATGACTGATTCACGAACAATCAGATGCTTCCTCCAGTTGGACCAGGATCTCCCCATCAGCAGACCCCAGGCATCATCGGGAATCTTGACCGCCAGAGCAGCAGGTACTTCCGCCCAACCAAGTGCTGGTATCTCCAGGTAGGGAAGTGGTTCGTCTTTACTACCCTCTGGGAAGATATATTGTCGTAGATCAGGGTAGAGCATTGGTTCGCGAAGTCTATCGATCTCTTCTCCTGAATTTGTGAGCTTTATTCTGTTGATATTAATCTTTACGGGCAGATCGAGGCCCACGTCAAATGCTTTTGCAAATTTGGGCCAATAGTCTTGGTCGAGTTGTCTTTTGACGTAAAGATGACCAGTCTTCTCAAATAAAGGAGCTTGCTTTCCAGTCATGTCAACAGTAGGTGGGAACGGTATGGGTTGCATTTGCTCCTCCGATGATGTTGGAACATCAAATACTCTGTATTTGAACCCAATGACGCCTGAAACTTACGACTTCACCGAGTTCCTTGACTTCGATGCCTTCAAAAAGACCTTCGAAGCACAGGGTGAAGGAAGCAGTAATATCTGCTTGATAATAAGAGCCAAACGAGATATCGAAAAAAGGTCAGTTGATTCCTTACTAGAGCTTTTCCACGCTCTTACCGGAAAATGGCCACTCCAGACTTCGAAGGAAGCCCTCGTTACGACGATTTGCAGGGTTATCCAGACAAAGTTTTACAGCAAGCTGTTCGATAAAGAACCAACCGAACAGATCTTGCAGGCCGATCAAGGCATGCTTGCATTAGTCGGCCTTGGTGATAACAAACCTGTGATTTCGAAACAAAAACCACAACCAAGGAAGAGGTGCGAGATGGAATCAGAGAAGGAAACAGCCCAGGAAGCCAAGGAAACAACTCAGGAAGAAACCAAGAAGACCGCAAAGAAACCAAAGAGCGAATTCTCACAGAAGATCTCCTCCATGTCCATCGAAGACATAATCAAATGGGCACAGGAACTTGGTGTACCTACGGAAAAGATCGACCGACACAAAGACAAGCCACTTGGACTCGCGAAAATGAATCTTGGGAACCTCATCAGGCCCAAGCTCAAAAAGACATGAACGACTCCCGAATCACCGCCCAAGAAGTAGAATACCATCTCAGACAGTCTTGTGAGCGTGCGATACTTATCGCTTCTCCTGCCTTGAGTATTACAGAAGAAGCCGTAGTTAAGAGGATTGTAGACGAAATGATCTCAAACAGCGCGGCAGATATTGCTGACTTATGTGAGAAAACAGTCCACACAGAAGTTCTTTTGGAGATCGAGACTCGTGATGCAACAGCCAAGAGACTCGAAGAGGAAGGAAAATGAAAGCAGTACTGACTGGTCCTTGGGGCGAAAAAACCAACGTGGAAATAATAAAAAGCTTCTGGAAAAAAGGAGCAGAACTAAGGACAATTAGGTTCGAAAATGGTAGGACAGCAGACGTCCATCTTGACTGGTTGAGACAACCTAATGGGAAAAGGGTCCCTAGCGAGCCAAAGCCGCAGGAGCCTTCCGAACAACAGGAGCAGCAGGAGCAACAGGAGCAGGAGCCTTGCCCTGTAATGAAGCAGCATCCACAACTGACGGGTCCTTGAGCTGTTCTGTAGCAGAATCAACCTCTTTGGACACCTGAGCACTAACAGCTTGCTTCTCTTCTGGAGTATTAGCCTGTTGTCCTGCCTCGGCTTCGGCCCTGAGAATTGCCGCAGCAGCCTTGATTGCCATCGCAGCATATTCCTGATTGGACATCGAAATCTTGTGTGGGTCTCCAGGAGTCTTCGCGATCTCCGGCTTGGGTTTCTCCAAGCCAGCCTCAGGAGTCATCGAACTACGAATCTGGCCAAGGTCATAATCCATGTCATTCAGACCATGACTCTTGATCAGTTCTTGGACCTTCTCAGGTTTGATCCCGATACTTGTCATAACCTCTGACAGCTTCGCTTCCTGGATGATAGTCTTCTCTTGTTCGTCTGATTCCTGTATTTCGTAAACAGCCTCAACTGCTTTCTTGACTTCTTTGGACTTCCCACCAGTTACCTTATCCACCAGATCCCAGAAAGTAGGATCTTCGGAAATGTCAGTTTGTGCTTTCCTCGCATGTCTCAGAAGAGCGCTGAGGGCTGGGAACTCATCAATTGCCGCCTTGGTTTTTGGACTCTCTGGGTCGTAATCACCAATCAACTTGCGCAACTTGCCAAGAATAAGATTACCAACTCCGAAGAAGTCTTCAAAAACTACCTTTCGAAGCTTGGACTCAGCAATCGTGATCACACGGTCACGTCCAATTGAGTCCGTAAAAGCTTGACCTACCACATGCCCTGGCGGTTCTGAGCCAATGGGTTCTTCTGGCATTTTCGGCTCATCAAGAGCCGTAACTCGAAGTTTTCTATCAAAAGCCTTGCCGGTAACCGTATCACCTTGTTTGGCTGACTTAATCCAATCGCCAAATTTTGTACGTCCAGTTTGTCTTGCCTGATATGCTGGGTCCAATTCTGAACGTAGCGCTTTTACTATAGGACCTGGGTCCTTACCTTGCTTGGCTACCATTGCTGCTATCCAAGCAATCTTCTCTTGAGCATTTGGCTGGTCAGCAGTTTTCTCCTGCAGAACAACCTGCATTGGAGATGAACGAAGTGCATCAAGTCTCATGGTATTGTCCCCAATCTGTGGTATTTTTGCTTATGTCGGTCAAAGATATTTGCGAAACAGGAGGCAGACCAATGGCACAGACACTTGTTAACGTGATCGAAGTCAAGGTCACTGGCAACCAAGCAGTCACGATCTATATTGCTCCCCTGAGCACAAGTACAATATTTACCAAATCTGGCCAAATCGCACTACAGCCCAAGGGGACTGTAACTGCTGAAGACAATCGCTTTGATATTGGACAATTGGAAAGCCTGAGAAAGAATTCCAGAATCCAGTTCCAGAGAAGCCAGAGAGCGCTTTCTGTAACTCCGTCGCCGACTGGATCAACTGGATCAGCCTAACAGTTTTATACCGATTTCCATCAGCGTTTCTAGATCGTCTGCAGACTCCTTTGAAGTCTGCACTGATATCTGTCCCATAGAATCGTAAGCAATACTCGATTCCGGAGGCCTTGTTAGATTGATCTGGATGCCAGTTACTTCATCACCCTCAAGAGCCTTCTTTACCCCGCCATAATCACTTGTGTTGATAATACATTTCTTGATTGTTCCAATAGATACTTCTATTTCTGTGACTTTGATCTTCGGTACATTCTGAACTATCTCCTGGGCTTCGAATTTCCCAAGGATAGACTTTAGGTCAATCACTGGATCGTTAATTTGGAAATATTTTGAGAGATCAAATTCAGCCACATCTGAAGTTACACCAGCTTCTTCCAGAGCTAGAGCACCAAAATAGTTATCAATTTCTTCAATCTCTTTCTTAGAACCTCGAATTAGCATTAACCCATTCTGTCTAATCTGAAATTGGACCGCTCTTACCGTGTTCGAATTAGTATCAACCATTTCACAAAGAGTAGCATCAAAGTTTTGGACCTTAACAACTCGTAGGAAAGTCAGAAAATGCCAGTTCCCACGTTTGATCAAGGTTCCAGGAGGGACCTTGCCAGATCCCTCTGTGACTTTGCTTTCAAATCTGGTCAGAAGCCCAGGCGTAGCAACGAGATTCCGTACCAAAAAGCTGATCTTGGGCATAGTAGGTCTCCTCAGTTCTTAAATACTTTCGGTCGGCTTCCCATAGAAATTAAAAAGAAACTCGCAAACACGAACCCAATTCACGCCAGAATCTGGGCAAGCAAAGAAAATATGTAAACCAGTCCCAGTCAAGGGAAGTGTCCCTCCTCTGGTATGATCGTGGATAACAATTGCTTCTGATAAGTCCACATCGTCTCGTGCGACGGTTAAAAACTTCCCATAACATGTGTTGCAGATCTGGTCAAGACCGTGGCAAGTCGGACAATGTCGCAAGACTACCGGATTACACCAACAAGAGATTGTTGTTTCATGTTCCATTTCTCTATAAAATATTTTCCCAGAGTCATGGGTTCACCTCAAAATAATACTTCTCTAGTACAGCCTTCAATTCAGACACAGCGCCAGGTACTATCGTATATTGGACTCTGACTGACCGCAGCGCATCTTGGAAAGAGTGACTTATGAATTTCTTCATCACCAAAATCTTGTCCTGACTAACTGCTTTTGACTTGAGTAAGTGAATATTTTCGTCCTTCCAGAAAGAAAGATCAAACACATCGCCAAATTCTTTCGTGATGACCTGAACTTGATCCGGTAATAATCCAACAATAAACACTCTCTTTCGAGAACTTTTTATGTCAAGAGGCTTCTCCCTCAGCTTAGAAATAGCATGTGGTAGCTCAGCCCTCAATGTCTCAGAGAGAGTACTGGTTAGTCGCGCAATTATACCGGCCCCTCCGTTGATCAGTACTCTCCTCAACAATTCTGCGATCAGATCATCCGTAGGAACTTCCGGCAGTGAGACCGGTAGAATTATTACTTCCTCGATAATCTTCTCTTGTTGATGCGACAAGATTACCTGTTTCTTGTGTTCCTCCATTTGTTTGTCAAGAGCAGGCTTGAACCATGGAACAGCAAGAAGAGTGTTTATGACCCTGCGTCTCTCACTCGGGAGGAAAGAATCCTGTGATCTGCGAAGTGCCTCCAATGTTGATATGCCATGGTTTTTGTACAGAATATTGGCCGCTCTCTGAACAATCTCGGCTTTCTCATCCTCGGTCCAACGAACCTTTAGTTCTTTGGCCATAAAAGATCCTTTCCGATTTTCTCATATCATTCCCCAGTATTAGATAAATTATTTGTCTGTTTTCTTTCGCGAATACTTACCTCAAGGCCACAAATCCTGCTGATATAGGCCTCTTCAAGAATAAAGACACCCAAAAGCAAAGAGATAAAGAAACCAAGCACTACCCCACCAATGAAACCTGGGTAAAAACAAACCGCCAAACCCACCAACAAAAGAACAAAACCGATTACTTTAGTGAGTTTGAAAACACATTTGTAATTTACCCAGGCCTCCTTCTGTTCCTCGACCAACCCTTCTAAGGTGTAACGAGAGGCTTCACGAATTCCCTCGCTTATCTTTCTCATTTTCCGTAGGACCTCGTTTCCTTGTAAGCAGGCCGCGAGTAGGATGTTTCTGGCTTCGGTTCTGGCTTCGATCTACTCGTGGACGACGCCGAACCCTTGGCTTTTCGATGCGCCAGCACGTCATCGTAAACCGTCTGAAGTTCGGACAGCGAAAAGCCCGTTATCTGACGATCTTTGCACCAATTCTCGAATTCACCTAATGAAGGCATTCTCTCCTTGCTGGCGACTGCCTTCTTGAACCGCATCGACAGATACTTCTGTTTGTCCGTCATCATTTGACTCCTCTAAGAGATTCCTACGCATCTTGGCCAACAATGGGACACCCCACTGACCAAGGCCAATTGCTCGGAACGGTTCCACCTTGGATGAAATCGCGCAATTCGCAACGAACTTATCAACTCCCCTATTCGTCAGGAAATCACAGTGCTCGAACAAAGCCTCAGCTCCATATGGACTCAGATACTCCATGAACAGATCATCGATATGTTCATCAACCTTGTCTGGCGTATAGAAAAGGTCCTTTGGCGCTGATGGAGCCTGCGCATATTGCAAAAGAGAAGTGAGAAAAGGAGCATGTGGAACAACAAAATGAGACCCTGGGTGGCAAGACCTTGCAATAGGATTAACACGATCCAGAGTCGTTAGATTCGCAAAATCTACCGCACCGTTGTTACTCCAGATGTTTAGAGAAACAGAAGCACAACAGGTAGCCCTATGAACAACAAGCAAGGAATTTTTGAATCCAATCAAGAAATTCAACTTCGTATAGGACAACAAAGCAGGACCATGGGCTGTCATTTTTACCGATATTACCTTGAAATCCTCGGTTTGTTGCCGGAAGTCTGGCACAGAAGACGCAAAAGAATCAGGCATGTAAGACAACCTACCAACTCGCGTCGGCGGTAACGGGAAAGCAATCAACTTCACGGTCTTATCGGCATAGTCATCAAATTGTCTAGGACCGTACATGGTCAGCTCCTACTTCTTCCTCTTCTTCTTCATAATCCTCGTCTTCTTCCTCGTCTTCTCCCTCGTCTTCCACATCCTTTGTTTGTACTTCGACGGTAATAATATCCTTGGCTTCCGGTGGAGGTGGCGGAAGCATCCTATTCGTCATTGTAGGACAAAGACGCCTAAACAGTTGCGTCATCGATTCCGGACTTTGGCACATCTCGATTGCTTCCTCGACGGTGGGGATACGATCAAGAAGTGCCGTGGCTTCCTCTCTTGTTTCGACAACCCAAACCTGCTCCTGCGCCCTGTTGGCCGCATCCTCAACCACATGCATAATACGTCCCTTCGATTGACTAATAAAGGAAGCACGCCTTGCCAACTCCTGCTTGACCCTCTCTTCTGCCTCGCGAACGGACAAAAGTTGAACGTTATATTGTTCCCGCCTAGTATTCAATTCGCTGATGTTTTCGCGAAGGACTCTCTCTTTAATATTTCTGAACTCGTCTTGAAGCTGCTTCAGTTTTGCGTCTTTCTGCTCAACAAGAGCAGCCAACTCCGCACGGTGACGCTCCTTCATTTCTTTCGCTTTTTCATCAAATTCATCCGAGATTTCAGCACGAGAAACCTCAATCCTAGCCTTCTCAGAGTTGGTATGCCTCTCTAGAGCCTCATCAATCTGACCATCAAGCTCCTTAATGAGACTCCGAACATCATCCGCCCCGATTGTAATCCCATGCTCCTGTCGGAGTTTACCCTCCAGAGCTTCTGTTCCCTTCCCCATCTCCTCTCCAAGCAGACTGAGAATGGTATCCTTCCTGCGCAGGATCATCTTTGCAAAAGCATTTCTGTCGGTTGTTGTAAGATATTGTACAGCCTTTTTCCTCTTGGGTATATCTTCTTCCTCTGTTGAAGTCTCAACTTCGGGGTCAGGCTCAGTTTCTGGTTCTTGTTTGGTTGGCTTTCGATTCTTCTTCTTGGCTTCTGGACAGCCCTTCTGATGAAGGCTGAAACCAACTTCGGATTTGCACTCCTTACCACAACCACAAGTAAACATTCGTTTCTCCTTTTCTTCTCTCCCAGGTTATATCGCGCCGTATTTCCCCCCAAAAGATATCAAGGAGAAAAGACCTAGGAACTTGGCGAATCAATGGCGGAGAGCGACGGTCCTGCCCCGTACACCCAGAGGGTGCCAACCGGCTTCCAACCGGTGCCGTTGCGCTTGTTCG
>Ga0265297_10007792_pt1 | contig 14640 bp, 18 predicted proteins | sample Munlanlwell13791_FD_192502 | JGI IMG/M metagenome (GOLD analysis project Ga0265297, IMG submission 192502) | Leachate microbial communities from a municipal landfill in Southern Ontario, Canada - Leachate well 137-91 | ecosystem: Engineered > Solid waste > Landfill > Unclassified | place... | reverse complement strand
GACGAGATCAGCCCGGACAATTGCCGCCTGTGGGACATCCGCACCAACGAGAAGCTGGACAAGGACCGCTTCCGTCGCGATCTCGGCGGCACCGCCGAGGCCTATCAGGAAGTCGCCCGTCGCCTCGGGATCCTGCCGGAAGGCGGCCCGCGCGACATGAAGGGCCCCGAGGTGATGCAGTAATTCGAGTTGCGTCGTCCCGGCTCCCGAGCCGGGACCTCGTCGGGATGACGCGCCTCTTGATTCCAAAAGAATAGGTGATCCCGTGAAGGCGCGCGTCCACGTCACCCTGAAACATGGCGTTCTCGATCCCCAGGGCAAGGCGATCGCCGGCGCCCTCGGCTCGCTCGGCTTCGCCGGCGTCGAGGATGTCCGCCAGGGCAAGTTCCTCGAACTCGAACTGACCGAGACCGACGCCGCCAAGGCACGGGAACAGGTGAAGGCGATGTGCGAAAAGCTGCTCGCCAATACCGTGATCGAGAACTACACGATCGAGCTTCAGTGATGAAGGCCGCCGTCGTCGTCTTCCCGGGCTCGAACCGGGAGCGGGACGTGGCGCTGGCCCTGAAGCGCGCGTCCTACACCACCCCCGCCTATGTCTGGCACGGCGACAGCGAGCTGCCCGCGGGCACCGACCTCGTCGTCCTGCCCGGCGGTTTCTCCTACGGCGACTATCTTCGCTGCGGCGCCATGGCGGCGCTCTCGCCCGTCATGCGGGCGGTGAAGGAACACGCGGCCAGGGGCGGCCATGTCATCGGCATCTGCAACGGCTTCCAGATCCTGGCCGAGGCCGGATTGGTACCGGGCGTGCTGATGCGCAACGCCTCGCTCCGCTTCGTCTGCCGCGACGTCCATCTCCGCGTCGAGGCGACCAACAGCGCCTATACCGCCGGCTACCAGCCGGGCCAGGTGATCCGCGTGCCGGTGGCCCATGCCGAAGGCAATTATTTCGCCGACGACGAAGTGCTGAAGCGCCTCGAAGGCGAAGGCCGCGTCGCCTTCCGCTATTGCACCGAAGACGGCGACGTGGTGCCCGAGGCCTCGCCCAACGGCGCCATCAACAATATCGCCGGTGTCTTCAACGAGGGTCGCAACGTGCTCGGCATGATGCCCCATCCCGAGAACATGACCGAGGCGGTCGTCGGCGGTACCGACGGCGCCATCCTGTTCGACAGTCTGGCCAAGGCGCTTGCGTAATGACCGAGATCACGCCCGAAATCGTCGCCGAGCACGGCCTGTCGCCCGATGAATATCAGCATGTCCTCCGCATCATGGGGCGCACGCCGAATCTGACCGAGCTCGGCATCTTCTCCGTCATGTGGTCGGAGCATTGCTCCTACAAATCCTCGCGCCTGCATCTGAAGAAGCTGCCGACCAAGGGTCCGCAGGTGATCTGCGGCCCGGGCGAGAATGCCGGCGTGGTCGACATCGGCGACGGCCTCGCCGCCGTCTTCAAGATGGAGAGCCACAACCACCCCAGTTACATCGAGCCCTATCAGGGTGCGGCGACCGGGGTCGGCGGGATTCTCCGCGACGTCTTCACCATGGGCGCGCGGCCGATCGCCATCCTGGACCCGCTGCGCTTCGGCTCGCCCGAGCATCCGAAGACGCGGCACCTCGTCTCCGGCGTGGTCGCGGGCATCGGCGGCTACGGCAATTGCATGGGCATTCCCAATGTCGGCGGCGAATGCACCTTCCATGCGGCCTATGACGGCAACATCCTGGTCAACGCCATGACCGTGGGCATCGCCCATACCGACAAGATCTTCTATTCGGCCGCCGCCGGCATCGGCAATCCGGTGGTCTATGTCGGCTCCAAGACCGGGCGCGACGGCATCCACGGCGCCACCATGGCGTCTGCCGAATTCGACGAGAAATCGGAAGAGAAGCGACCGACCGTGCAGGTCGGCGATCCCTTCGTGGAAAAACTGCTGCTCGAAGCCTGTCTGGAACTGATGGCGGGCGATGCCATCGTGGCGATCCAGGACATGGGCGCCGCCGGCCTCACCTCCTCTTCCGTGGAGATGGCCTCGAAGGGCGGCGTCGGCATCGAGCTGGACCTCGACCACGTGCCCCAGCGCGAAACCCATATGACGGCCTACGAGATGATGCTCTCGGAGAGCCAGGAACGCATGTTGATGATCCTGAAGCCGGGCCGGGAACAGGCCGCCAGGGCCATCTTCCACAAGTGGGGCCTGGACTTCGCCGTGATCGGCAAGGTGACCGACACCGGCCACCTGGTGCTGAAGCATGGCGGCGCCGTGGTGGGCGATATTCCGGTCGGTCCGCTGACCGACGAATCGCCCCTCTACGACCGCCCGTGGGAACCGACGCCGAAGCCGGCCGAAGTGCTGGCCGCCGAAGTGCCCCATTCGCACGACCTCGGCGCCACCCTGGTCAAGCTGCTCGGCACGCCCGACCTCTGCTCCAAGCGCTGGATCGTCGAGCAATACGACCATCTGGTCGGCGGCGACACCATCGTGCGCCCGGGCGGCGATGCCGCCGTGGTGCGCGTGCGCGACCATGCCACCAAGGGCCTGGCCATCACCACCGACTGCACGCCGCGCTATTGCCTCGCCGATCCCGTAGAGGGCGGCAAGCAGGCGGTGGTGGAAACCTATCGCAACATCACCGCGGTGGGCGGCCTGCCGCTCGCCATCACCGACTGCATGAATTTCGGCAACCCGCAGCGGCCCGAGATCATGGGCCAGTTCGTCGGCGCCATCGAAGGCATGTCGGAAGCCTGCCTGGCGCTCGACTATCCGGTCGTCTCGGGCAATGTCTCGCTCTACAACGAGACCATGGGCACCGGCGTGCAGCCGACCCCGGCGATCGGCGGCATCGGCCTGCTCGAAGACTATACCCGCTCCGCCTCGATCCGCTTCAAGGCGGCGGGCGAGACCATCCTGCTGGTCGGCGAGACCGAGGGCTGGCTCGGCGCCTCGATCTACCTCCGCGACATCGCCGGCCGGGAAGACGGCGCGCCGCCGCCGGTCGACCTCGCGGTCGAGAAGCGGAACGGCGATTTCGTGCGCGGACTGATCCGCCACGGCGAAGTCGGCACCTGCCACGACGTCTCGGACGGCGGCCTCCTGGTCGCACTCGCCGAAATGGCGCTGGCCGGCGGCATCGGCGCCACCCTGGCGACGCCGGAGACCGAGGCGCCGCTGCACGCCTTCTGGTTCGGCGAGGACCAGGGGCGTTACCTCCTCTCGGTCGCGGTCGACCGGGTCGAGAGCATTCTCGATCAGGCCCGTTCGGCCGGCGTGCCCGTCGCCGTGATCGGCACCACGGGCGGCGATGCGATCAGCGTCGACGGCGGCCACAAGGCCCCCCTCGCCGTCCTTCGCGACGCCTTCGAGGGCTGGCTGCCCCGTTACATGGCATCCTGACCGCTTACGATTTCTGCGCGCGGGGAACCCGCCGGGTTTCCCGCGTCGTCTTTTCGTCACCTGACCGACGTCAGGCAAGGAGACAGGAATGAAAATCCGTCTCGGCTACGACATCAGTTACAGTCTGCCGAATCCGACCCCCATGGTCTTGATGCTGAACGTCCACGCCTCGCGCCTGGGCGATCTCCTGCAGGCGGACGAGATCAGGACCGACCCGCTGCTGCCCCTGCATTATTACTACGACGGTTTCGGCAACCGCTGCGCCCGCTTGGTGGCGCCCAAGGGCAAGCTCCGCCTGACCTGCACCACGCTGATTTCGGACAGCGGCAAGCCCGAGGCCCAGCCGCTCGACATGCCCCAGATCCCGGTCCAGGAACTGCCGGACGAGACCCTGGTCTATCTCCAGGGCAGCCGCTATTGCGAGACCGACCGCATGGCCAATCTGGCCTGGAGCCTGTTCGGCAAGACCAAGGAAGGCTGGCCCCGAGTCCTGACCATCCTCGAATGGGTGCAGAAGCACCTCCGCTTCGACTATCTCCAGACCCGCGCCACCAAATCCGCCCTCGACGCCTATAACGAGAAGGCCGGCGTCTGCCGCGACTACCAGCACCTGGCGATCACCTTCTGCCGCTGCATGAATATCCCGGCGCGCTATTGCACCGGCTATCTGGGCGACATCGGCGTGCCGGCGGAAGAAACCCCGATGGATTTCAGCGCCTGGTTCGAAGTCTATCTCGGCGGGCGCTGGTTCCCGGTCGACGCCCGCCACGTGAAGCCCCGGATCGGCCGCGTCCTGATGGCGCGCGGGCGCGACGCCGCCGATGTGCCGCTGGCCTCTTCCTTCGGCTATCATTGGCTCGCCGGCTTCAAGGTGGTGACCGAGGAAGTGGCCGAACGCCCCACGGTTGAGGCGATCCGGGCGATCGGCTAGCCTGGAGCCCAGCGATTCAAGGAGACCCGCCATGGCCATGGAAGCCGGACAGATCAAGAGCCTGATCGAAGCGGCCTTTCCCGACGCCGAGGTGCTGGTCGAGGACCTGCGCGGCGACGGCGACCACTACGCCGCCCAGGTCACCTCCGCCGCCTTCAAAGGCAAGAGCCGGGTCCAGCAGCACCAGATGGTCTACAAGGCGCTGCGCGGCGCCATGGGCGGCGAGCTGCACGCCCTCGCCCTCCAGACCCAGGCCCCGCCGGAAGCGTGACGGCGGAATGCTGCCGCTGTCTCGGGTCGGGGCCTGATACGCGGCAATAGTCCTCGATCGGGCGATGCCCTAGATCCCGGAAGACAAGCCGATGGGAAATTCAGGGACCAACGAAACCAAACGCACAATATCGGTCTCCCTCTATCTCCGCGGAGACCAACTCGACCCCAACCTTGTCTCGGAGGCGCTGGGAAGAGCACCCGATAGATCCCAACGCAAGGGAGAGCGGCAGGCGGGCGTCCACGGTCGAGAATACATTAGAAAAATAGGCGTGTGGGCGATCAAATCCGATCCCGATTTCGAATCCAATAAAGACTTCAGATCTGACAGTGTTTCGGATCACGTAGATTCTTTATTATCCAAGATCAATTTCAGCCGAGAGAATTTATCAATTATTAACGATCTTGAAGAGGTCTATATCGATATTTTCGTTGCGATGGACGAAGAAAAAGACGGTGGCGGGACCTGCGACTTCGAGCTCAGTGCCTCTCAGGTGGAGGGCTTGTCGAAATTGGGTGCGCCGATCAGATTCACGATTGCCGTCATCGCCGACAAATAGAACCACATAATTCTCGCGTTCGACGTCGGCAATGGTCGCCGCACCAACAGGCCCGAGGATCGGATCTATAGTCCGCTTTAAGCTCGATCCCAGCGCCCCGTCGAACATGACGGAGCAAGAGCGCGCCCGGCTGGAGGCGATGACCGACGCGGAAATCACCGCGGCCGCCCTGGCACAGCGCACCCGCGCCGCGACCGGCCTGCCCCAGCGGGCCTTCGCCGACCGCCTCCGCGATATCGAGCGCGGCCGCAGTCGCAAGCCGGACACGGCGCTCGCCGCCTATTTCCGCGTCATCCTGCACGACCCGAAGGCGGTCGCCAGCGCGCTCGAGGCGGCGGAATAGGGCGTCACCGCCGCTTCTTCGCCCCTTCCGCGGCGATCTTGAGGTCGTCGAGGTCGATGACGAAGAGTTCGCCGTCTTCGGTGGTCATCACCAGGCGGTCGCCGGCCGGGGTCCAGGCGAGGCCGCTCGGCATGCCGCCGCCGGCTTCCTTCAGGAGGACCTGGCCTTCGATGCCGAAGCGGCCCATTTCGATGCGGCCGTCCTCGAAGGCGGCGGCCACCACGGGCAGTGCCGGATGGGCCGCCACATGGGTGGTCAGGAATTCCTCGCCGCCGCCGAACTGGTGCGGCGGGCGGCCCATGGGGCCTTTGCCGATGAAGTCCCAGGCGGTGACGATCGGGCTCCCCGAACAGGCGAGCCAGCGGCCGTCGGCCGACCAGGAGAAGCTCTTCACCTTGGCGGCATAGCCCGACATGCGCATGTCGACCTCGTCCTCGACACGCCAGCCGTGCAATTCCTTGTCCTGCGTGCCGGTGACCACGAAGCGGCCGTCCGGGCTCCAGACGACCGAAATGTGGCTGCCTTTCCAGGGCAGGAGCTTGGCCGTGCCCGTGAGCCCGCCGGCGAACCAGAGCGTCGCCCCGCCATAGGCGGCGACGGCGATCCGCTTGCCCTTGGGATTGAAGGCGAGGCCCATGATGGTGGTCGCGGCCGGCGGCGCCGAACCGAGCGCCTTGCCCGCCGTATCGAAGAGGCGGAGCGTCTTGCCCGTGCCGAGCGCGATCAGGCCCGAGGCGGGCGAAGCAGCGACGGCGCCGACCCACTCCTTGCCCGGCGCCATCAGTTCGGTGATCTCGCCCGCATCGGAGAGCAGCATGGCGCGCCCGTCGTCCCCGCCGGAGACGACGCCGCCCTTGGGTCCGGCGCAGAGCGCCAGGGAAACCCCGTCATGGGCCTCGACGGCCACGAATTCGGCCGGATCGTCCAGCGTGCCATGGGCGAGCCGCCCATCGTCGAGCGAGAGGAACAGGCGCCGCCCGGCCCCCATCACGAAGCCGAGGATGCCGGCTTCCTGCGGGAAACAGTCGACCCGGCTCGGGGACAGGCGGTCGGCGTAGACTTCGTCCTGGAAAGAACCGAACTCAGGCACGACAGGCCTCGAAACCCGCCTTCAGCGCCGGCACGTCGAGATTCCGCCCGATGAAGACGATGCGCGAGATGCGCGGATCGTCCGGCGCCCAGGGCCGGCGATAGTCGCCGTCCATCAGCATATGCACGCCCTGGAAGACGAATTGGTCATCCTGCCCGGCGAAGGACAGGATGCCCTTGGAGCGCAGAATGTCCTGCCCCTTGGTCTGCAGGACATTGCCGATCCAGCGGTTGAACTTGTTCTCGTCCAGGGGATCGATCGCGGTCAGCGAGATCGAGGCGATGTCGTCGTTGTGGCTGTGGACATGGCCGTTCTTCAGGAATTCCGGCTCGAAGGTCAGGATGCGGTCGAGATCGAAGGCGCCGCGGTCCAGGATCTTGGAAAGATCGACGACCGAATCCTTGGTGCGGTGGATTTCCGCCGTGGCGTTGATCTCGCGGATCTCGCCTTCGATCCGGTCGAGCTCTTCGGCGCTGGCGAGGTCGGTCTTGTTCAGCAGGATGACGTCGGCGAAGGCGATCTGCTCGCGCGCTTCCTTCGAATCCGCCAGGCGCGCCTCGATGTTGCGGGCGTCGACCACGGTCACGACCGCATCCAATTTGGCCTTGGCGCGCACGTCCTCGTCGACGAAGAAGGTCTGCGCCACGGGGGCCGGGTCGGCCAGGCCCGTGGTTTCGATCAGGATGGCGTCGAACTTGCCCTTGCGGCGCATCAGGCCGGTCAGGATGCGGATCAGGTCGCCGCGCACGGTGCAGCAGATGCAGCCGTTGTTCATCTCGAACACTTCCTCGTCGGTTTCCACCACGAGGTCGTTGTCGATGCCGATCTCCCCGAATTCGTTCACCACCACGGCATAGCGCTTGCCGTGTTCCTCGGTGAGGATGCGGTTCAGAAGGGTCGTCTTGCCGGCCCCGAGATAGCCGGTCAGGACGGTCACGGGGACCTGGTCCATGGAATTACTCCCCAAATTCAACCATCGTCATGAGCCCAACGCGGCGGCGAGCTGCGCCACATTGTTTTCGAACATGTCTATATAGGTCGGCGCGGGGCCTTTGGCATCAGAGAGCGCATCGGAATAGAGCGTGCCCCCTATGCGCGCCCCGGTTTCCTTGGCGATTTCCTGCATCATGCGGGGATCGGTGACGTTTTCGAGGAAGACCGCGGGCACCTTGGTCTCGCGAATCTGCTCGATCAGGCGGGCGATGCCGGCGGCCGAGGCTTCCGAATCGGTCGAGATGCCCTCGGGCGCCAGGATCTCCAGGCCATAGGCGGCGGCGAAATAGCCGAAGGCGTCGTGCGTCGTGATGATGCGGCGGCGGTCGGCCGGCAGGGCGGCCATGGCGGCGCGCACCTTGGCATCCTCCGCCTTCAGCTTCTCTGTATAGGCCGCGGCATTGGCGGCATAGGTGGCGGCACCGGCGGGATCGGCGGCGCTCAGCGCCGCGGCGATATTGGCGACATAGCGTTCGCCGTTGCCGAGATCCTGCCAGGCATGGGGATCGGTGATCGTCTCCGGCGTGCCGCCCTCTTCCTCGACCATGGTGCGGGGCTTCACCCCTTCGCTGACGACGGCGACCCGGCCCTTGTAGCCCGAAGCCTCCGCCAGGCGCTCCATCCAGCCCTCGAGACCGAGTCCGTTCTCGACGATCAGGTCGGCCGCGGCGACCGCCCGGGCATCGCCCGGGCTCGGCTGGAAGACATGGGCGTCGCCGTCCGGGCCGACCAATGTGGTGACAGAGACGCGCTCGCCGCCCACTTCGGCGACCATGTCGCCCAGGATCGAGAAGGTGGCCACCACCTTGACCGGGGCGGCCAGGGCGGGGGTTGCGACCAGGCCGAGGGCGACGACGAGGGCTTTCAACATCTCAGGCCTCCAGATGACGGCGGGGAACGAAACGCCAGACGATGCCGCCGAGCGGCCCGGCCAGGATCGAGCCGACGTAGAAGACACCGGCGGTGATCACGATGGCGGGACCGGACGGCATGTCGCGGTAATAGGAAATCAGCAGGCCGAGCCAGCCGGACAGGATGCCGATGACGATCGAAACCGCCGCCATCGACCAGACCTGGCCCGCCCAGAAACGGCTGGCCGCCGCCGGCAGCATCATCAGGCCGACCGCCATCAGCGTGCCGAGGGCCTGGAAACCGGCGACCAGATTGACCACCACGAGGACCAGGAAGACCACGTGGAAGACCGGCCCACCGCCGCCCACCGCGCGCAGGAAGCCGGGGTCGAAACATTCGACGATCAGCGGCCGCCAGATCACGGCGAGCACGAGAAGGCTCAGGCTGGCGATCGCCGCGACCGTGAGCAGCGAAGCATCGTCGACCGCCAGCACCGTGCCGAACAGGACATGGAGGAGATCGACGTTGGAGCCCTTGGTCGAGACGATGAGCACGCCGAGGCTGAGCGAAATCAGATAGAAGCCGGCGAAACTGGCGTCTTCGCGGAGCACCGTGTTGCGCGTGACCAGCCCCGAGAGCAAGGCGACCGAGAGCCCGGCGATCAGCCCGCCGAGGCCCATGGCCCAGATGTTCAAGCCGGCGATCAGGAAGCCGACGGCGGCACCGGGCAGCACGGCATGGCTCATGGCGTCACCCACAAGGCTCATGCGCCGGAGCATCAGGAGGACGCCGACCGGCCCGCAGCCGAGCGCCAGCGCGAAACAGGCGACCAGCGCCCGGCGCATGAAGGCGTAGTCGGCGAAAGGCCCGAAGAGGAAATGAAGCGCGGACATGGGACAGCCTCAGGCGCGCCGGCGCGCCGGTTCGCAGACCGCCGCATCCTCGTGCCAGCGTTCCGACATGCGGCGGAGCTTCAGCAGATTTTCCGGCGTCAGGCAGCGCTCGGTCGGGCCGGCGGCGACCACTTCCCGGGCCAGCATCAGGGTCTCGGGGAAATGGGCACGCACCTGTTCCATGTCGTGCAGGACGGCGATCACCGTCCGCTTCTCGCCGTGCCAGCGCGCCACCAGGGCGAGGAGATCGGCCGTGGTCCTGGCATCGATCGCGTTGAAGGGCTCGTCCAGCAGAATGACCGGCGCATCCTGCAGCAGCAGGCGGGCGAAGAGCACGCGCTGGAACTGCCCGGCGGAGAGCGAACCCACTTGGCGCTGCTCGAAACCTTCGAGGCCGACGGCGGCCAGCGCCTGCGAGACCTGCTCGCGCAGATCCCGGCCGAGGGCGCGCAACACGCCGACCCGGCGCCAATGGCCCAGTGCCACCGTATCGCCCACGGTGATCGGGAAGCTGCGGTCGATCTCCGCCTGCTGGGGCAGATAGGCGATCTCGCGCCGCTTCAGCGTGCCGGTGGTGACGCCGCCTTGGACCGGGCGGAGCAGGCCGGCGATCGCCTTGATCAGGGTCGACTTGCCGGCCCCGTTCGGCCCCACCACCGCGGTCAGCGAGGCCGGCGCGAAACGATGGTTCACATGGTGGACGGCCGGATGGCGGTCGTAGGCGACGGTCAGGTCGCGCAGCTCGACCGCGGGGGCGGAGGTCACGCCAGCGCCCATACCACGGCCCCCCACAGCACGGCCACCAGGCAGAAGGCGACACCCACGCGCGAAAACGCGCTCGATGTCAGAACGGTGGTCGGCAAGACGGACATGATCGAGATCACCCCAAGAGACGAGATGTTATAACATAACATTTCCACGAAAGGTCAACCGGCGCTGTGATGGAATTCACGATCGCCCCATTTTCGCCATGGCGATTTGGCGCCATGCTTGCGTCGGGCCGCAGGGCGGCGGCATCCTTCGCCCCGTTGGCCTGTATGTCTTGTGCGAGGACAGAATGATTCCTTCGACCGTCGCCTTCGGCCGTTTCCGCCTTTCCCTCGCCGCCCTCGCTGCGGCCGGCCTCGTCCTCGGGACGGCCGCCGCCCATGCGGAACAACCGGCCGCCCCCGCCCCGATCACGGTCGAGCTGAACAAGCTGGAACCCCAGCCCAATGCCTGCCGCGCCTATCTCGTGCTGTCCAACCCCGGCGGGCCGGACATCACCGACCTGAAGTTGGACCTCATCCTGTTCAACCAGGACCAGGTGATCGAGAAGCGCATCGCCGTCAGCCTGGCCCCCCTGCCCGCCGGCAAGACTTCGGTCAAGCTGTTCGACATCGACAACCAGGATTGCGGCCGCATCGGCAGCGTGCTGATCAACGACGTGATCGCTTGCACCAGTGCGGACGGCGCAGTGCCGGAGTGCAGCAAGCGCCTGCAGCCCTCCACCCGGGTCTCGGCAAAACTGTTCATGTGATTGATCGCGAAGGGTTTTTCGCCCTTCGCGAGGCGCACGCATAAATAACACTTAAATTTAGCATAAAATCTGATTACCCAAGAAGATATTGACTTAATGCCGCTGTCCGGGTAGCAAACTGTCATATCGATATGAATGGACAGCGATGAAAGTTCTGACCGCGAACAGGCTGGCGGACGGCGCCGTGGTTTATCTGGCCGTGGGGTCCTCCTGGGTCGGCGACCTCGCCCATGCCGCCCTGGCCGACACGCCCGAGGCGGAAGCGGCCCTGACCGCCGCGGCGGCCGCCGCCGTGAAGGCGCGCCTGGTGGTCGGCGCCTATCTGATGCCGGTCGTCCTGGAAGGCGACGTGCCGCGTCCGGTCAGCGTGCGCGAAAGGATCCGTGCCGCCGGCCCCAGCAACCGCACCGACCTCGGCAAACAGGCCGAGGCGACGCTGCCCTGAGAGAATTGCGATGTATCGGTACGACGAGTTCGATCAGGCCGCGGTGAACGAGCGCGTGGCCCAGTTCCGGGGCCAGGTCGCCCGCCGCCTGCAGGGCCAGATCACCGAAGACCAGTTCAAGCCGCTCCGGCTCATGAACGGCCTCTATCTCCAGCTCCATGCCTATATGCTGCGGGTCGCCATTCCTTATGGCACGCTGTCGGCCCGGCAGATGCACATGCTGGCCCATGTCGCGCGGAAGTACGACAAGGGCTACGGCCATTTCACCACGCGCCAGAACATCCAGTACAACTGGCCGCGCCTGGTCGACACACCGGACATATTGGCCGACCTCGCCACGGTCGAGATGCACGGCATCCAGACCTCCGGCAACTGCATCCGGAACGTGACCTCCGACCCCTTCGCCGGCGTCGCCAAGGACGAGATCGAGGATCCCCGCCCCTGGTGCGAGATCTTCCGCCAGTGGTCGACCTTCCACCCGGAATTCTCCTATCTGCCGCGCAAGTTCAAGATCGCGGTCACCGCGGCCGAGCACGACCGGGCGGCGATCAAGCTGCACGACATCGGCATCCGCGTGGTGAAGAACGCGGAAGGCGAGACCGGCTTCGAATTCTGGGTCGGCGGCGGCATGGGCCGGACCCCGATCATCGCCAAGAAGCTGAAGGATTTCGTCGCCAAGGCGGACCTGCTCGACTATGCGACGGCGTGCCTGCGCGTCTATAACGAGCTCGGCCGGCGCGACAATATCTACAAGGCGCGGATCAAGATCCTGATCCACGAGATGGGCCTCGCCAAATATGCCGAGCTGGTGGAGGCGGAATTTCAGCGCATCCGCGGCACCGTGGCCCTGCCGGACGCGGAGATCGCGCGCATCCAGGCCTATTTCGCCCCGCCCGCCTACGAGAGCCTGCCCGCGACTTCGACCGCCTTCGAGGCGAAGAAATTCGAAGACCGCGGCTTCCGCGATTTCGTGCGCACCAACCTGCACCCGCACAAGGTGCCGGGCTATGCCATCGTCTCGATTTCGCTGAAGGCGCCGGGCGTCGCCCCGGGCGATATTTCGGCCGACCAGATGGACCTGGTCGCCGACCTGGCCGAGACCTATTCGCTGGGCGAGCTGCGCGCCACCCACGAGCAGAACCTGGTGCTGCCCAACGTGAAGCTGGACGATGTCTACACGGTCTGGCAGCAGCTCCGGGATGCCGGCCTCGGCACCGCCAACATCGGCCTGCTGTCCGACATCATCTGCTGCCCCGGGCTCGACTATTGCGATCTCGCCAATGCCCGCTCGATCCCCCTCGCCAAGGAGATCCAGGATCGCTTCGCCGATCTCGAGCGCCAGCACAAGGTGGGTGAACTGAAGATCAAGATGTCGGGCTGCATCAATGCCTGCGGCCATCATCACGTCGGCCACATCGGCGTGCTCGGCGTCGACAAGCACGGCAAGGAACTCTACCAGCTCCAGCTCGGCGGCTCGGCGACCGAGGATGCCTCGCTGGGCGACCTGACCGGCGCCGGCTTCCCGCCCGAGAAGCTGGTCGATGCCGTGGAAACCGTGATCGAGACCTATCTCCGCCTGCGGACCGGCGAGGCCGAGGCCTTCCTCGACTGCTATCGCCGGGTCGGCATGGCTCCTTTCAAGGCTGCCCTCTATGAAGCTCGTTAAGAACGCCGCCGTCGCCGAAGACGGCTGGACCACGGTCGCCGACGACGAGAACCTGCCGGAAGGCGGCGCCGTCATCGTCTCGCTGGCCCGCTTCAAGGCCGAGCGGGACACGCTGGTCGGCCGGAACGCGCCCCTCGGCCTCCGGCTCAAGTCGAACGAGCCGCCCGCCACGGTGGCCGAGGATCTGGAGCGCTTTTCCGTGATCGCGCTGGAATTCCCGATCTTCCGCGACGGCCGCGCCTATTCCCACGCGACCCAGCTTCGCCAGCGCTTCGGCTTCGAGGGCGAGATCCGCGCCGTCGGCGACGTGCTGTGGGACCAGCTCCTCAACATGATCCGCTGCGGCATCGACGCCTTCGAAGTGGACGACGACTTCCCGCTTGACGCCTTCGACGAGGCGCCCAAGCTGTTCTCGAACTATTATCAGCCGGCCGCGGTGGGCGGCCCCAGCATCTTCGAGAAGCGGCATGGCGCCTGACGGCGAAGCAGACATCGGCGAAACGGGCATCGGCGGAAAGGGCATTCCGCCCATGGTGTGGACGGCGGCCCTGATCGTGGTCGGCATCGTCGCGCTATGGGTGATGATCGCCTGACCAAAGGCGGCTATGCTGCCGCCACCATGCCGACCCTCCTCGTCCTGCTCGACATCGACGGCACTCTGATCCGTTCGACGGCCCACGACAACGCCCTGATCGCCCGCGCCTGGGCCGATCTCCACGACCATGAGATCGATACCGACTGGTCCCGCTACCGGACCTCGACCGATTCGGGGATCGCCCGCGAAATCCTGGGCGACCGCCTGGGCCTGCCGGCCGGCGACGATGCCGTGGCCCGGATCGAGGCCGCGATCGGCAATCTCTATGAAGACGACCTCCGCCTCGAGCAGGTGACCGGCGCCGGCCGGCTGATCGCCACCCTGCGGGGCCTGCCCGGGGTCGGCGTAGCACTGGCCAGCGGCAGTTTCGCGGCGACCGCCAAGCGCAAGCTGGCCGCCGCCCGCCTTCACGTCGACCAGGTGCCCAAGGCCTTTTCCGATGCCCACGACGAGCGCGCCGGCATCATCGAGGTGGCGAGCCGCCGGGCCGCCGAGGAACATGCGGTCGACGGTTTCGACACCCGCGTCTATCTCGGCGACGGCGTCTGGGACGTGGCGGCGGCGCGCGAACTCGGCATCGGCTTCGTCGGCATCGGCACGGGCGACGGGGCGGAGCGCCTGCGGGCCGCCGGGGCCCGGCGCCTGCTGCCCGACTATGACGACCTCGAAACGGCGCTGGACACGATCTTCACCGCCGCCTTCGCCGGTCCGCCGTGAGCGGCTTCGATCCCGCGGCGCTGCGCGCCCGCTACCCGATCCTGGGCCGCCCGCTGAGCCCCGGCGTCGACCTCCACTATCTCGACAATGGCGCCACCGGCCAGATGCCGCAGGACGTGCTCGACGCCGTCATCACCCATGAGACGAGCGCGCGCGCCAATGTGAAGCGAAGCGTCCACACCCTGGCCGAACGGGCGACCGAAGCCTATGACGCCGCGCGCGAGACGGTGGCCGCCTATCTGAACGCGGCCCCCCGCGAGGTCGTCTTCACCGGGGGCTGCACCACGGCGATCAACCTCGTGGCCCACAGCTTCGGCAGCCTATTGCAGCCCGGCGATACCGTCGCGGTCAGCGAGATCGAGCATCACGCCAAT
>Ga0265297_10007790_pt1 | contig 14654 bp, 17 predicted proteins | sample Munlanlwell13791_FD_192502 | JGI IMG/M metagenome (GOLD analysis project Ga0265297, IMG submission 192502) | Leachate microbial communities from a municipal landfill in Southern Ontario, Canada - Leachate well 137-91 | ecosystem: Engineered > Solid waste > Landfill > Unclassified | place... | reverse complement strand
TAGCGCGGGTTTTCACGCCGGCTCGACATCTCTTCCGCACGTGCTGCATCGCGCGCCCACAGGCTGACCTCGTGCCGGTCGGCAAATGCAATGGCCAGCGCGGTACCCCACGCTCCTGCTCCCAGCACCGCTATCCGCATCGCGCACACTCCATCTGCCTCCGTTTCATGGCGTGCCCGCGGTTGCGACTCTACAGGCCCCAGACTTGGGCGGCCTTGAGAAACCCGCTTTGGCCGTCGCGATGCCTGACCTTGATCCAGCCACCGGGAACGGCCTCAAGGAGTTCCAGCACCACGTCGCGTTCGGCTTCGAACACCAGCGCAGCCTTTTCCTCGGCCGCGGCACGAACCTGGGCGCGGTCGTGGCGCACGATGACATTGCGCTTTTCGGCCAGGTGCTTCTTTTCGATCCAGGTCAGGTCACCCCGGCTGTCGCGAACCTTGGACCAGCCTTCGAGGCTGACCACGAGTTCCACCGGCGTGCCGGCCAGCATCACGAACAGGGGCTTCGACTTGGCCGAGGGCGCGTCGTAGGCCGGCGCCGCCTCGACGACAGAACGGTAGTCCAGCGCCCATGCCGGCGATGCCACAGCCAGCGCGGTCAGGCTCAGTACAGCAACGGGAAATCGCCGTAGCGCCATCGCCGACTTATTGCAGCTGAATCTTGCTTTCGGCCTGCTGTTGTTCCATCAGGCGCTGCTGGTAGAGTGACTCGAAGTTGACGGGAGCGAGAATCACGGGCGGGAAGCCGGCCCGATTGATCGCATCAGATACCGTTTCGCGCACATAGGGGAAGAGGATGTTCGGGCAGGCCACAGCCAGAATCGGCTCCAGATCCTGCTCCGGCACATTGCGAATCTGGAAAATGCCGGCCTTCACCACCTCGACCAGGAAGAAGGCCTTTTCGCCCTCCTTCGCGCTCACCGTGACGGTCAGTGCCACCTCATACATGCCCTCGCCTATCGTGGTTGCCGTGCTTTGAATCTGCACTTCGATGCTCGGGGTCTCGCGCTCCAGAAAAATCTGCGGTGCGTTGGGCACCTCGATGGAGAGATCCTTGACGTAAATCTTTTCGATATTGAAAACGGGCTGCTCGTCGCTCATGATGAAGTCGTGGGTTAGGTGAAAAGGGGATGATTCTACGCGGCCAGCAGCGAATCGAGTTTGCCCTGGCGCTCCAGTTCATAGAGTTCATCGCAACCGCCGACATGCGTTTCTCCGATGTAGATCTGCGGCACAGTGCGACGGCCCGTCCTCTGCATCATTTCTTCGCGCCGCTCGGGCTGAAGATCGACACGCACCTTCTCGATATCCGTGACGCCCTTGCGCGTCAGCAGCTGCTCGGCGCGCACGCAGTAGGGGCAAACGGCAGTGGAATACATCAGAACCTTGGACATTTGGAACTCCGCACTCAGGACTTGGTGGTAAGGGGAAGGTTGGCCCCCAGCCAGGCCGAGATTCCGCCGCTGAGGTTGAATACCTTCTCGAAGCCGCCCCTCTTCAATTGTCCGCAGGCAGACGACGAACGATTGCCCGAAGCGCAGCAGATGATGATCGGCCGATCCTTGAACTTCTCGATCTCGGACATCCGCTTCTCGAGTTGCGCCAGCGTGATGTGCCGTGCCCCGGGGATGTGGCCCGTACTCCACTCGCCGCTCTCCCGCACATCCAGCACCAGGGCATCTTCGCGATTCATCAGCAGCGTTGCCTCGGCCGGACTCAGGTTTTGCGCACCGCCACCGGAAATCATCGGCCACAGCAGCATGCCGCCGCTGACGGCGGCGAGACCCACCCAAATCATGTTCTGTTGCACGAATTCCATCATTCTTGTCTATTCCCTGTGTGCGGTAACGCCGCAGAACACCTCACGCATCAGGGCGATGAGCTGAAGAGTGCGCTGGTCTACGATCCGATAAAAAACCCGATTGGCGTCCTTGCGGGTCTGCAAAACGCCCTTGTCGCGCAAAATGGCGAGGTGTTGCGAAATATTGCTCTGTGAAGTGCCGACGGCTTCGACGATATCCTGCACGCAGGTCTCCTGGTCGCCCACCACACAGAGAATCTTCAGGCGCAAGGGATGCGAAATCGCCTTCAACGCGCGCGCTGCAGTTTCTATGTGCTCCTGTTTGCCGATAAGTTCGTTGATCGCTGGATCCATATTGGTGCTGCCCTGTGATTTAGGTATTTTGTGACGGCGGCAATTTTGAATATTATAGAATACTGCTATTGTTATGAGTTAAGGCCTTGACCATGTACAAGATTGTCTTGCTTCGCCATGGCGAATCCGTATGGAACCAGTCAAACCGTTTCACCGGCTGGACCGATGTCGGGCTCACCGAAAAAGGACTCGCCGAGGCGATCGCCGCTGGGCAGTTGCTGAAAAGCGAGGGCTTCGCCTTCGACATCGCCTACACCTCCGTATTACGCCGCGCTATCAAGACGCTGTGGACGGTTCTGGAAGAAATGGACCGGATGTGGATTCCGGTGCAGCATTCGTGGCGGCTGAATGAACGCCACTACGGCGCGTTGCAGGGACTCAACAAGGCCGAAACCGCGGCCAAGTTCGGCGACCAGCAGGTGCTGATCTGGCGCCGCGCCTACGACACGCCGCCGCCGCCGCTGGCTGAAGACGATCCGCGCCTGGAAACCGGGAACCCGCGCTATGCGGACCTTCCCGCCGCCCAATTTCCGCGCACGGAATGCCTCAAGGACACCGTGGAACGCTTCCTGCCCTATTGGCACGAGACCATCGCGCCGACCGTCAAATCCGGCAAGAATGTCATCATCGCGGCTCACGGCAACAGCCTGAGGGCGCTGATCAAGTATCTCGACAAGGTATCGGACGCCGACATCGTTGGCCTCAACATCCCCACTGCACAGCCGCTGGTCTATGAACTGGATGCCGATCTGAAACCCATTCGCAGCTACTACCTGGGGGATCAGGAAGCCATCAAGGCGGCCATGCAGGCTGTGGCGAATCAGGGCAAAGCCAAGACGTGATTTCTGGACGCAGTCACTGCGTCAAAGCCCTTTGCCTTGTCTCTCTTCTGGCGTCGTCCGCCTTCGCGGCGACGGTCGACTCGAAGAAGGAAGAACTGCAGGATCTGAAAAGCCGCATCGAAGCCTTGCGCCGCGACATGGCCACGGCCGAGGAATCGAAGACCTCCGCGGTCGATCAGTTGCGCGAGACCGAATCGGCGATTTCCAACGCCAACCGACGCCTGCATGAACTCGGCGCCGAACGCGCCGAACTGACAAGCCAGTTGGCCGATCTCGAGGCGCAGAGCCGGCGCTTGGATCGCCAGACCGGCTCGCAGCAAAGCCAGTTGGGGCACCTGCTGAACCGCCAGTTCGTCGGCGGTGAATCGGATGCATTGAAGCTCCTGCTGTCCGGCCGCGATCCCAACCAGTCGGCGCGCGACAAGTACTTTTTGACCCAACTCTCTCGCGCCAAGGCCGATCTGATCCAGCAGTTGCGCGCCGTCGCGGCCGAGAAAAGCCGCCTCGCCGATGCCGTGCGCGAGCGCCAGGCGCAGTTGGCTGCGATCGATCGGCGGCAACAGGAAAGCCGCGCGCAATTGCTCGAGCGGAAGAAACAGCGGCTGACGACGCTGGCCGCAATTGCCGCCCGCCTCAAGGCACAGCGCCGTGAAATCAATACGCTGAAACGGGACGAACAACGGCTGGCCAAACTGATCGAAGGCCTGGCCCGCATCGTCGCCACCAGAAAAGCCGCGCCGCGAACCATTCCCAGAGACGGCGGTGGCAAGGCGACCGGACCCAGAGTAAAGAGCTACGATCCGGGCAATGTCGGCGGTGCCTTTGCCGCCTTGCGCGGCCAGCTTCGTCTACCGGTCAAGGGAACGATTGCCGGCCGCTTCGGCAGCCCCCGCGCAGAAGGGGGCGGAAGCTGGAAGGGAGTTTTCATCCGCGCGGCAGAGGGCGTCGAGGTCAAGGCGGTGGCTGCCGGCGCCGTGGTCTTCTCCGACTGGCTGCGCGGCTTCGGCAACCTGCTGATCATCGATCACGGTAATGACTTCCTCTCCGTCTACGGCAACAACGAATCCCTGCTCGCAGCTGTGGGCGCCAAAGTCAAAGGCGGCGAATCCGTCGCCACGGTGGGAAACAGCGGCGGCAACCCTGAGTCGGGTTTATACTTTGAACTCAGGCATCGAGGCCAGCCGTTCGATCCCCTGAAATGGGCCAGCAATCGCTAAGGGGTCCCAATCGCGGCCAGCCCCGCCGTCATCCGTTCGGAGTTCCTATGAGCAGCAAGCTTCAACAAGTGGGTCTGGTGGTGTCCGGTCTGATCGCCGGCATTTTCCTCAGTCTGAATTTTTCCGCGACTGCCGCCAAGGACGCAGCCACATCGCCCCTGCCGATCGAGGAGCTGCGCAGCTTTGCCGACGTGTACAACGCGATCAAGCAGGGCTATGTCGAGCAGGTCGACGACAAGAAACTGATCACCCATGCAATCAGCGGCATGCTGGCCAATCTCGATCCGCACTCGGCCTACCTCGACGCCGACTCATTCAAGGATCTGCAGGTCAGCACCCAAGGCGAATTCGGCGGCCTCGGCATCGAGGTCGGCATGGAAGACGGCTTCGTCAAGGTGGTATCCCCGATCGAGGACACGCCGGCGTTCAAGGCCGGACTTAAACCGGGTGATCTGATCATCAAGCTGGACGACACCCCGGTCAAAGGCCTTACGCTCAACGACGCCGTGAAGAAGATGCGCGGCAAGCCGAAGACCCAAATCCGGCTCACGATCGTGCGCAAGGGCGAAGCCAAGCCCTTCGAAGTCACGCTGACGCGCGAGAAGATCAAGGTGCAGAGCGTCAAATCCAAGTTGCTCGAAGGCGGCTACGGCTACCTGCGAGTAACCCAGTTCCAGGAGGAAACCGCACCTGACGTGGTGAAGCATCTCGAAAGGCTGGCAAAGGAAGACAAGGACGCCAAGGGCACGGGCATCAAGGGTCTCGTCCTCGATCTGCGCAACGATCCGGGTGGCCTGCTCAACGGCGCCGTCGGCGTTTCCGCCGCCTTCCTCGAGCCAAAGACCCTGGTCACCTCGACCGACGGCCGCACCGAGGACGCCAAGCGTCGTTATATGGCAAGCCCCGAGGACTACCAGCGCGGCCACAAGGATGATTTCATGAAGAACCTTCCCGCCTTCGCCAAGACCACGCCGATGGTGGTGCTGGTCAACGCCGGCTCGGCCTCGGCTTCGGAAATTGTCGCCGGCGCCCTGCAGGACCACAAGCGTGCCGTGGTGATGGGCACCCAGACCTTCGGCAAGGGTTCGGTACAGACCGTTCTGCCCTTGTCCAACAATGCCGCGATCAAGCTCACCACTGCGCGCTACTTCACGCCCTCGGGCCGTTCGATCCAGGCCAAAGGCATCACGCCGGACATCATCGTTGAGGAAAGCGCAAACGGCGGCTCGCGCGAGCGCATCCGCGAAGCCGACCTCGAGCGTCACCTCGGCGGCGAAAAGGAGAAAGCCGCAGAACCGGCGGCACCCAAGCCGCAGACCAAGATCGACAAGAAGGGCAAGAGCGACGAGGCGGACGAGGCGCCGCACGCCCCGCTCGAGTTCGCCTCGAAGAAGGACTACCAGCTCAGCCAGGCGGTGAACTTGCTAAAGGCCTGGCAGATCATCAAGCGCTGAGAACGACAGGACGCGGACGATGAGCCGAATGAATCCCGAAAAGGCGCGTGAGCTGCGGGATGAAATGCGTGATGGCAAGCGGCGCAAGCGTCCTGCCGCTTTCGTTCCGCAACCCGGCACGCGCAAGCATCGCGAGTTGCGCTTCGACCACCGTCATCCGGAACACGTCGAGGAAGCCCGCAAGCTGCTGTCGGGACTCGAAGGCATGGATATCGATACCGGACTGGCGCCCTACAGTCTTTCGATCTGGTACGAAATCAGCACCTATTCGCTGGAAGGACTCGAAGCCGCCCTGGTGCGGCAGGGCTTCCATCTCGACAACGGCCTCTACAGCAGGCTGGTGCGGATGGTGGTGTATTTCTCCGAGGAAACCCAGATGCGCAACATGCGCGTCCCCGAGCGCCTGATCAAGAAATCGCACGAGATCTATTCCAAGGCCTGGGAACACCACCCCCACGGCGACCACGACGAGACGCCGCCCGAGCTCAGGCAAGACCGGTGACTGACGACCAACTGCTGCGCTACAGTCGCCACATCCTGCTGCCGCAGATCGGCATCGAAGGGCAGGAGAACATCGTCAATGCGCGCGCCTTGGTCATCGGCGCCGGCGGCTTGGGTTCTCCGGCCGCCTACTACCTTGCCTCGGCCGGCGTCGGAACGCTGGTGCTGGCCGATGGCGACACGGTCGACCTGACCAATCTGCAACGTCAGATCCTGCATCGCACCGATGCCGTCGGCATGGCCAAGAGCGAATCCGGCAAGCGCACGCTGAACGAGATCAATCCGGAATGCCGCGTCATAGCGCTCAACGAGCGTCTTTCCGGCCCGCGGCTGGATCAGGAAGTGGCGCTGGCCGACATCGTGCTCGACTGCTGCGACAACTTCGCCACGCGCCATGCCGTCAATCGCGCCTGCGTCAAATTTTCCAGGCCCCTGGTCTCAGGCGCGGCGATCCGTTTCGACGGGCAGGTGGCGGTATTCGATTCGCGCCTGCCGAACGCGCCGTGCTACCACTGCCTGTTTCCGGAAGGGCAGGACGTCGAGGAAGTGCGCTGCGCGGTGATGGGCGTATTCGCGCCGCTGACCGGCATCATCGGCACCGTGCAGGCGGCCGAAGCCCTGAAGCTGCTGATCGGTTGCGGCACCAGCCTCGCCGGACGTCTGCTGCTGCTCGACGGCCTCGGCATGGAATGGCGCGAGATTCGGGTGCCGCATGATCCCGGCTGCAGCGTGTGCGGCCCCGCCTGACGCCCTTTGCGTCATGGGCCGGCGGTTGGCCTTGGTCGGCTACGGCTGGCGAGAAAGTTCGGCGATCGCCGTGTGTACCGCCGCCCCGTCGAGAAATGCGACGAGGTCATTTGCGCTTAGTGGCCGGCTGAACAAGTAGCCCTGGAACAAATCGCAGCCCATGGCCGCGAGCATTCTCATCTGTCTCTCCTCTTCCACGCCCTCTGCAACCACGACGTAGTGCAGGGCCTTCGCCAGAGAGATGATGCCGTTGACAATCGCTTGCTGCCGCTCGTCGGAAAGCAGGCTGACGATGAAACCGCGATCGATTTTCAGCACATTGGCAGGCAATTGCGTCAGATAGACGAGCGAGGAATAGCCTGCCCCGAAATCGTCCAGGGCGATGCCGACTCCCATCTTCCGCAATTCGGCCAGGATCGAGTTGGTGCCTGCCAAATCGCGGACCGCCATCGACTCCAGCACCTCAAGCTCAAGATACATGGAATCAAGCCCATGCCGCGCAAGCGCTTCTCTCACGTGGACGATAATTTCTCCGGCGTGGAATTGCGCCGGTGACACATTGACCGAAATCGAGAGATGCGGGTAGCCCATCCTGTTCCAGGCGACCGCCTGCGCGCAGGCGGTGTCGAGGACCCACTCGCCCAAACGGCCTTGCAGGCCGATTTCGTCAACCACGTGGATGAATTGCACCGGCAAGACCAAGCCGCGCTTGGGCGATGCCCATCGCACCAGCGCCTCGACGCCGACAACGCGCCCGGTAGCCGCCTCGACCTTCGGCTGGTAGACCAGAAAAAACTCCTTGCGGTCCATCGCTTCGCGCAGTTCCTGCGCGAGATCGAAACGCTCGCGCACCGCCGCATTCATGCTGCCAGAATAAAACTGGTAGCCGCCGCGCCGGTTCCGTTTCGATTCGTACATTGCTGCATCGGCTGCCATCAGCAGGTCCTCGTACCCCGTGGCGTTTTCCGGATACAGGGCAATGCCGATGCTTGCCGGCGCGCTTACGCGACGGCCGGACAGTTCCACCGGGCACGCCAGTTCCGCGCTTATTTTGCCGGCTATACGGTCGACAACGGAAATCGCGCTGTCCTTTTGCAAGTCGGTGATCAACACCACAAATTCGTCGCCGGCCAGCCGCGCCACCGTGTCGGTGGCACGAGCCTGGCCTGTCAGGCGCTCTGCGATCGATACCAGCAGCCGGTCGCCGGCGTTGTGCCCGAGGCTATCGTTGACCTGCTTGAAATCGTCCAGATCCACCAGCATTGCGGCTACCGACAGACCTTCACGATCGGCTCGCAGCAGCGCCTGCTCCATCCGGTCGCGCAACATGACACGGTTGGGAAGATTGGTCAGCGCATCGTAGTGCGCCTGGCGATAGAGCTTGTCCTCCCAGGCGATGCTGGATCCCGCCGCCGAAAGCCGGTCCGCCAGGCTTCGCCCCGCCTGAACCATGTCCCCCAAATCCTGCGGCAGTTGCCGATAGGCCAGAATCAATGCGCTTTCGATACGCTCTCCGGTGCGCGCGGGAAAAACCAGCGCTACCGTCGCCCCCATGTCGGTGAAGGTCCGCAGGCAGTCATTGTCGGGCAACGCGAGATCCAGCGCGAACCAGGCTTGGTCATCGTTCCAGTCCGGCATTGCGGAGCCTTCCGGACAGATCCGCTCGACCGTCTCCAAAGCGGAGGCTGCGGTGTCTACGGTCAGCAGGCGGTTGCCGTCTTTCGGGTCGCGGCGCAGCACGCCGGCACCTTCGCAGGGTACGGCCAGCGGAACATGCGCGAGCAGCATTGCGATCACGCGATCCATCTCGGAAACGGCGAGTATGGCGCGATCGAGTTCGCCGAGAGCCCGCAGCAGGTGGAACTTGTGGTTGAGGCTCTCCGCCATGAGGTTGAAGGACTCCGCCAGGCTGGCGAACTCGTCGTTGCCCTTCACGTCCACCCGGCTGGCGAAGTCGCCATGCGCCAGGCGCCGCGTACCGGCCTCGAGACGCTCCAGTGGGCGCATCTGGCGTCGGATCTGGGTGATCGAGAACCACGCCGCCAAAGCCAAGGCAAGGACCATGATGGCCGGCAGCGTCTGCCGGAAGCGCGTCAGAACAGCCGCCACATCCTTTCTGGCCTCGCTCACCACCACGATGAACCCGTCATGAGAAAGGCTTGCCTGCAAACTCGCGCGCCAGTAGGCGGCGATGTGATCTTCGCCCTCCACCTGCCAAGGAAACACGCCGAAATTCTGCCCGCCAAGACTGGCCCGCCACGGCCCGGGCGGTGCGACCAGATCCGTCGTGCAATAGAGAGGCGCTCCGCTCGCGATCAGAATGCAGTAGCGATTGGCCGCTTCCTCATCGCGCCATAACGAATCCGGATCCAGTCGCGCCCGTACCAGCCCGGACGAACCCGGTATGGCGACCAGCATGAAAGGCTCCAGCCGTTGCGTCAGGCGCAACACGACACCCGACCTGCGCAGATGCTCGATCTGATTCGGCCCGAGCTCGCCGAGCGCCTCCTGTCCCACGATTTCCAGATGAGGAATCCCCGCGATCCGCAGCGGAATTTCCGGCGACCCACCGGAACCCTTCCAGCCGGTCAATTGCTCGGCCAGACGCTTAAGAGCCTGCTGCTGCCAACTCAGGCGCTGGATAACGCCCATGCCAGCCGCCTTGGCATCCTGCTGCAGGCGGTGATAGTTGATTTCGGTCAGCATGTGACTGACCTCGGCATACGCGAAGTAGGTCAGTCCGACCACGGGGATCAGCGAGGCGAGCAGGAAGAGAACGAACAAACGCCGCGCAACGTGACTGCCCAAGCCGAACCCGCGAACCCAATTCATGGCATCAGGGAGCAACCGGAAGCCGCGCCGACAGGGCGACAGGCCTCAATGTTTCGAAGCCACATCGATGAAGCGTCCATTGTCGGCGCGGACGATGTCGTCCCGCGCCTTGGCGGCGGTGAGCTGCTTCTGCGTCTGACCGTCCGGTCCCATGCTGTAGAGGTCGTAATCGCTGTTGAGCGGGTTGAGGTTCTTGTCCTTGCGCTTCTGGCCGGGATTGGGTGGCGGGATTACGTCGATCGGCAGATATACATACGCATTGCCCCACGGATCGGTGGGGAGCGTGATGCCCAACGCGGTGAGGCTGGCCGGGTAAGTTCTATTGTCAAGGTGGTATATCCCAATCGCCTGGGCTATGCCGGTGATCTCAATGATGGCCTTGGCGACGTTGGCGCGTTCCTTGTATTCCCGATAGTTGGGAATCGCGATCGCCGCAAGCGCGCCGATCACGGCCAGCACGATCAACAGTTCAATCAACGTAAACGCGGCGTGCCTTCGGCGCATGACATTACCCCGCAAGGTCTTGCCAGCCATGCCAGAACGGTGCGCGCCGCAAATCGTCATTACTTACGAGCCTCCTCGTGTACCGCCTGCGCAATCACGTTGCCGGAGGCGGACTAGGCTCGCAGAATATAGCATGGTGGGGTGCCGCAACCCGCCGCCGTTGAAATGGCTACAACCCTTTGCCGCCCGAAATCAATATGCGATGGCGCAAGCGGCCCGGCGCGTGGCTGAGCGCGACCGAGAACGCCAACACGAACCAGAACAGCGGCAGGCGTCCCGCCTCCCAGACCACCAGCAGCACTACCAGCGCAAGCTTCAGCAGCGTGCCGAGACCCTTGGCCTGGCGAAAGTAGAGAGGGTTTGCCCAGGCGTCGAGGGCAACGATGCCGAGGCCCGAGATCAGCATCAATGCGCCCCAGTTCGCGGCACCGCTCATGCCGGCCAGAACCACCGCCGAAATCCCCGCCAGACCGACAATGTGGAACACGCGCAGGACGTTGATCAACAGCCCGCGGCCATGAAAATCGCGATGACCATCGTCCTCACGCAAGGCGGGCTCGGATGCGAAAGTCGGCGCCGACGACACGGCGCTCGATGATGTTCAGACGCTTTGCACCCGCCAGATCGCTGAGTTCCGCCAGGCCGAACATGCCGCGCGCGGCATCGCCGATCAGTAGCGGCGCCTGATAGATCAACAGTTCATCGACACAGCCTTCGCGCAGCAGCGAACCGTTGAGCCGCGTGCCGGCTTCGGCCAGCACTTCATTGATGCCACGCCGGCCCAGTTCCTGCATCAAGGCGGCAAGCTCCACCTTGCCCTGTGCGTTGGGCAGGATCACGATCTCGGCACCACGCGCGCGCAGGTCTGCGCTGCGTGCTGCATTGTCCTGCGCCGCTGCGATCAGTACATTGCCGCCTTCTAGCACCGCCGCATGGGGCGGTGTTTCGAGCCGGCTGTCGATCACCACCTTGAGCGGCTGGCGCGTGGTCTGCACGTCGCGCACGGTGAGGCGCGGGTTGTCATCCTTGACGGTGCCGATGCCGGTCAGCACGGCGCATGATCGCGCACGCCAGCGGTGGGCATCACGCCGTGCCTGAGCGCCGGTGATCCATTGCGAGACGCCGTTGTTGAGGGCCGTCTTGCCATCCAGACTGGCCGCCACTTTCAGCCGCAACCAAGGCCGGCCGCGCGTCATGCGCGATACGAAGCCGATATTCAGTTCTCCTGCCTCGGCCGCCAGCAGGCCGCTGGCCACATCGATGCCCGCCGCAACCAGCCTGGCCATCCCCTGCCCCGCCACCAGGGGATTCGGATCCGGCATCGCCACCACCACGCGAGCGACGCCAGCAGCGATCAGCGCATCGGCACACGGCGGCGTGCGGCCGAAATGACTGCAGGGCTCCAGCGTGACGTAGACGGTGGCATTCTTCACCGTGCCGCCAGCGCCGACTATTGCCGACAGCGCAGCCGCTTCGGCATGCGGCAGGCCGGCCTTCTCGTGCCAGCCTTCGCCGATCACATTGCCGTCCCTGACCACGACGCAGCCGACGCGGGGATTGGGAGTGGTGCCGTACAGGCCGCGCTGCGCCAGCAGCAGGGCGCGCGCCATCAATGCATGATCGGCCGCCGAAAAGCTCACTGGACTACCCTACCCCCAGCCCCCTGCCCAAGGCAGGGGGTGACGGTGGTTCGCTGCCGCGCAGATCCGCATGTTGGCTGCGCCGCCGTTGGGACGGCCCGGCGGGCGGCGCTCATCTGCCGAGGCCGATCACGGCTTGGCCCGGGGCTGCCGCGGCTTCTTGATTTCGCGGATGGCGTCGGAAAATTCGTCGACGTCTTCGAAGTTGCGATAGACCGAAGCAAAGCGGATATAGGCCACCTTGTCGAGCTTCTTCAGCTCGCGCATCACCAGTTCGCCGATGCGATCGGACGCCACTTCGCGCAGCGCCAGCTGCACCAGCTTTTCCTCGATGCGATCGAGCGCCAGATCAATGCTCTCGGTGGTGACCGGCCGCTTTCTCATCGCCAGCATCATGCTGGCCTTGAGCTTGTCGCGGTCGTATTCGGTACGGCTGCCGTTCTTCTTAACTACCTGCGGCAGCTGCAGCTCCACGCGTTCGTAGGTGGTGAAGCGCTTGTCGCAGGCGAGGCAACGACGACGGCGACGCACGGTGTCGCCGTCCTCGTTCTCCCGGGTGTCAACGACCTGGGTGTTCTCGTCGCCGCAGTAGGGGCATTTCATGGCGTTCAGCCATAGACGGGAAACTTCTTGCACAAGGTCGACACTTCGCCGCGAACCCGCGCCAGCACCGCTTCGTCATGCGGCGCATCGAGCACGTCGGCGATCAGCTCGGCGACCTGTTCGGCTTCGATTTCGGTGAAACCGCGCGTGGTCATGGCCGGTGTGCCGAGGCGGATGCCGGAGGTGACGAAGGGCTTCTGCGGATCGTTCGGAATCGCGTTCTTGTTGACTGTGATGTGGGCGCGGCCCAGCGCGGCCTCGGCGTCCTTGCCCGTGATGTTCTTGGCCTGCAGATCGACCAGGAACACATGCGACTCGGTGCGCCCGGAGACGATGCGCAGGCCGCGGCTCTTCAACACCTTGGCCATCACCTGGGCGTTGTCGATCACCTGCTCCTGATAGTCGCGGAACTCGGGTGTCATCGCCTCCTTGAAGGCCACGGCCTTGGCCGCGATGACATGTTCCAGCGGGCCACCCTGCAAGCCGGGGAAGATCGCCGAGTTGATCGCCTTCTCGTGCTCGGCACGCATCAGGATCAAACCGCCGCGCGGTCCGCGCAGGGTCTTGTGCGTGGTCGAGGTAACGACGTCGGCGTGCGGCACCGGATTCGGATAGAACCCGGCGGCAACAAGGCCGGCGTAGTGCGCCATGTCCACCATGAAGATGGCGCCGACCGCCTTCGCCACCTTGGCGAAGCGCTCGAAGTCGATCTTCAGCGCATAGGCCGAAGCGCCGGCGATGATCAGCTTGGGCTTGTGCTCATGCGCCAGCCGCTCCATCTCCGCATAGTCGATTTCCTCGTTCTCGTCGAGGCCGTAGGGAACGATATTGAACCATTTGCCGGACATGTTCAGCGCCATGCCGTGGGTCAGATGGCCGCCGGCGGCCAGGTTCATGCCGAGGACGGTGTCGCCGGGCTTGAGAAAGGCCATGAACACGGCCTGATTGGCCTGCGAGCCGGAGTTGGGCTGGACATTGGCGGCGTCGGCGCCGAACAGCTTCTTGGCGCGATCGATGGCCAGTTGCTCGGCGATATCGACGTACTCGCAGCCGCCGTAGTAACGCTTGCCCGGGTAGCCTTCGGCGTACTTGTTGGTCAGCTGCGAACCCTGCGCCTCCATCACGGGCCAGGAGACGTAGTTCTCGGAGGCGATCAGCTCGATGTGATCTTCCTGACGGCGGTTTTCGTTCTGAATCGCGGCCCAGAGATCCGGGTCGCTCTTGGCGAGGGTGTTCTGCTTTGAAAACATGGCGGAATCCGTAGATGGATGGGAATTCGCGGATTTTAGCATCCGGCCCCGGGAGTCCAACCGGCCGCTACTCAAGCATTTCCTCCAGCGCGCGTTGCAGATGCGCGCAGTCGGCCCAGGATATCAGCCGCCAGCCCGCATCGCCGTATTCCACCCAGTTGAAGGCCGCATTCGGCAGCGAAAAGTCGCGCGGCGCATCGAGCGCCCGACCGGTCGCGGCGCGATGGACGATATCGAGTACGCCGCCATGGGTGAAGGCCAGTACATTCTGCCCGGCATGGCGCGCCGCCAGAGTGCCGAGGGCATCCATGATGCGCGCCGAGAAAGCAAGCAGGGATTCGCCGGTTTCGTAATCGTAATCCGGCGTCCGCGCATGGTGATGATGGAATGCATCCGGTCGCTGCACGCTGGCTTCCTGCGCGGTGATGCCCTGCAGCACGCCGAAATGCCGTTCGCGCAAAGTCGGCGCCGGCGACACGGCGAGCCCGAGTCCGGTGGTCGCAATTTGCGCCGTGTGCCATGCGCGCAGCAGGTCGCTGCTATAAACCGCCGCAAAGGAATGTTCCGCCAAGCCGGCTCTCGCCGCTCGCGCCTGTGCTTCGCCGATCGCGTTGAGATCGATGTCGATCTGTCCCTGAACGCGCTTCTCGCTATTCCAGTCTGTCTCGCCATGACGGATGAGACAGAAGCGGGCGATTCCCGTGGTCGTCATGCGTCGGGATTCAGGGATTGTGGCGCGCGTCGCTACGCAGCATGCGGGTGAGATTCTGCCGCACGTAACTAATGTGGTTGGCCGCCGCGCTCAACGCCTGGTCGGCATTGCCCTGCTCGATTGCCCGCCATACCGCCCTATGCTGGTCGAGCAATTGATCCCTCGCGGCCGGAACCTGCAGCAGTTCGCTCAAAT
>Ga0265297_10007789_pt1 | contig 14656 bp, 14 predicted proteins | sample Munlanlwell13791_FD_192502 | JGI IMG/M metagenome (GOLD analysis project Ga0265297, IMG submission 192502) | Leachate microbial communities from a municipal landfill in Southern Ontario, Canada - Leachate well 137-91 | ecosystem: Engineered > Solid waste > Landfill > Unclassified | place... | reverse complement strand
TCACCTAATGCATCTCGTCTAATCTTGCCTTAAACTTCTTGATTTGACCTTTATAGTAATCGATGTTGTCTCGTTTGCCGATAGAGACTTCGTAATCGATTTGGTGCTCGAGACCTTGAATAGATTCTGTAAGGTCTTCCTTGGTTCTTGGGCGGGTTTTCTTAATGAAGTCCTTCATTCCAGCATCATCCTGATCTGGCGTATTGTATCGATGGCCTGGCCGCGCCAGTGGTTATTGGCAAAGAGAAAGGTCCTCTCCGCCGAGGCGTCCAGCTTCTTGATCCTGGGCACCCACTCGACAAGCTCTTCTGCTGAATAGGTATAGTCATATCGCTCGTAGGCATTCTCATGCTCCCACCACTTCTCTTTATTGCGGCCGTGGAAGCGAACGTACGCGGTCTTGCCGGTGGCCTCCGCTATCGGCGGCATCAGGTTCGGCAGGCGCGGCTCATCCACACAACAGAAGCCTATATCGATACTCCTCAACCAGTCGAATACTTCCCTCTTGAGCCAGCCCGCGTTGCGGAACTCGACGACGAGCGGCAACCCGGCCAGCTGCTCCTTGAACAGCTCGATGAACGAATGGCTCTGAGCGACGTTCTTGAAGCTGTAAGGGAATTGCGCCAGCACGCAGCCGAGTTTACTCTGGTCGATCAGCGGCTGGAGCGCATCTCGGAACGCCTTGAATACCTCGACGTTTCCCTTGTACTCGTGCGTCATCTCCTTATTAGCCTTAACCGAGAACAGAAAACCTTCGCCGGTCTTCTTGGCCATGGCTTCAACGTTCTTGGCCGTGGGTATCGCGTAGTAGGTGGAGTTGATCTCGCAGCAGTTGAACTCCTGCGAATAGTAAAGCAGCCAGTCCCTGGCCGGCATGCCCTGCGGGTAGAACGGGCCGACCCAGTCCTTGTAGCTGAATCCGGATGTGCCCAGGTAGATCATGGCGCTAGTCTAACATAGAGGAACCGGAGAAATAAATAAGGCCACGCATAGTGGCCTCATTTGTATATACAATACGATGAAATGTTCAGGGGGTATAGGATACCACAAAAAGTTATAGGGGCTGGATTACTTCAAAAAGCACGATTTGCGCATATAAGTTGAAAGATTGGTAGTAGAAAGAAATTATATAGTTCAATCATATTTCCACGTTATGTGACCGCACTGACATTGCATTAACTTTTTAGCTTCCTGGTTTGCTAGCCATATGAAATTGCCACAATCAGCACATTTGAATGCTTTGACGGATGATTCACAGACAGATATTAGATTTTCAACTTCATCTTTTACGAGGCTTCCTGTATGAGATCCTCTGTCTGCACGAACAATAAGACGGGCCATAGCATCTTGCCAAAGCGTGATGGGTTCATCATATTGCACCCACTCAGTACCAACTTGTTTCTTAAGGTTCTTTTTTGCTGCTGATATTATGTATTGAAGAAACTCAATACAAGTTCTATGATCGTTCTTATCGCTGCGTGCGTAGGGCATTTTTATCTTGAGTTTCTCTGCAGCAATAGCCATTTGAGCATCCATTATTTGTCTAACGCAGTTTCCCGCTAACTCACAATTAGATTCAATATGTTCTCTAGCATCATCGAAAGTAAATTCAGATGTTGACCATTGCATACCTATGCTAGGATTGCTCCAAGGTTTGAGCACTAACATTTTCCAATTTTGGGTAGGCAAGAGCATTCTTAGTTCTGTAAACCATTCGCGGTCATGAGTGAAAAGCAGTATTTGGCGGTCATCAAATTCATTTTTCAATAGTTCGGTAACATTACCTCTGTGCCCACGGTCAAGACTTGAGACTATGTCGTCAAGAAATATGGGTAGATGTTTATTTTTTTCAAGTCTGGCTAAGGCAAGAAATATACATAAGCCTAGACTATTCCTATGTCCCTCGGATAATGTAAAACGAGGTGAAGGTTGGTTAACGCCGTAGAATTTCAATTCCACATCAATAGACTTATCCTCATCTCTAGGAATGTATAATTGAACGTCTTCAATTGGTTCGTTTGGATGTAATATCAACCATAGATGTTGGATATCGCGTGAGATTTGAGAAATTACTTCTTTTGTTTTAAATCTGATAGTATCTCTTATTTTTGATGTGCTGTTTTCTAAGGCTTCCAGAATTTGCATAGTCAATGTAGTATGCTTTTCAATCTTCCTTATCTCGGGAAGATTATTTATTGCTTTGATAACATCAATATGTTCTAATAACTTTTTATTTGAAGGCGGTTCCTTTTTAATTCCAACTTTAACTGCTTGATTTATGATGGGGATTATGGAGGACAAGGTAACCTGTGTCTCTGATGTAAAACGTTCCTCCCATTTCTGTGAATTGATCTTGGTTAAACTACTTAATGATTCTTTAAATTTGCTTTGAGGTTCTTGGTCAAGCCAATCCTTAAAATATTTGTCATTTGTATAGACTAACACACGCGAGACAGACTCCTTCAAATTCTGCCTCGCTTCAATAGCTTGGTCTCTAGCAGAACAAAGTTGGTCTAATTTCGTTAGCTCAGTATTAACATGACGCTCAAAATCATCTTTGCGTATTTCCTTGCCACAGGCTGGACATAGGATGTTAGTCGTACCCTTTTCAATGTTTTTATTATAGCTTGCTGCTTTTTGCAGAATCTCAATTTTAATGTTGAGTAACCTATCAATTTTATCTTTTATTTCATTCTCTTTATTTAATGCAACAGATAATTTACTTGCCAAATCTTCCTCGGAAATCATATTAAATGTTGCATGTCTAGAAATTTCAGGCGAAATGGAATCAAATTTAGCCATTATTGATTGATGTAATTTCTTAGCAATTTCAAATACATTTTCAGTCAAATCAATTTTGATTCCATAATTATCTGAAATGGTTTTAAGAGCTTTTAATAGTTCTGCATCTGAGGTATCAGTGAAGTATTTATCTACCTCTTGTTTTAATAGCTTAACTGTTGATTTGTTTAATTCCAATTTACTAATGTCGGATATACTTTTATGAAGTTTGGTCGTATTATCTGCAGCATGCTCAAGATCATCGAGTCCCAATAATGGCAGTAAAACAGAGTATTTACCTCCGGGGGTATCGACTATGAAATTGGCTACCTCATCTTGGCGAAGTAATAATCTTTCAAGTTTCCAAGTTTGAATAAAATCAATGAATTCCTTAGGTTGACTGCCGAATATTAATCTACCGTCTTGCTTTATTTGAACGTATACTTGAATATCATCATCAAAAATAAATTTTGCAGTTGTATCGCGGGCGCTAGGTCTATGAGTGTTAACAATACCTTTTTCTTGTTTACTTCCGATATCTTTATGTATGAGGTGTTTTACTTTGCCTTCTCCTATGATATATTCCAAAGCATCGCTAAAACTGGATTTACCGGCGCCATTGGCACCATATACCACAACGTTCTTCATATCTGTATTTAAGTCAATCGTTTCACCACTTCCACGAAACCAGGATAAACCAATATTTTTAATTTTCATGGTTCTATTCCTATTTAAAAGATATATCAAGTATATCTTTAGCGAGCCCCTTTAAATTACCAGCAGTTTGATGGTTTTCAAAGAATCCTTCTTTTGATTTTTTAATTATAAGTTCATAGGCTTCTTTGTTATTTTTCTTTAACTCAATCATGCTAGATTCTAATATTGAAGTGATATCAATGCTTTTGTCATCTTTCATTAAATAGTTACCTCAATAAATTATGTAAATCCAAGCACACTGTACCGCTGAGATATAATCATGTCAATAGTGATTTTGTATTTTAATACTGGAGAACGGAGTTAGCTATCCAATTGCAAAATAACATAATAGCGTTTTGTGTCTCTCACTATCTAGATGTTAGCTAATCCGAGTCTTATCTAAACCATAGCTGCACAGTTAATTTAAGCCATTTTACAGACTTATTTAGTTATCATCACGTTTGACTCTAATATTTATGCCACATATAATGCTGTCATACGTTGAATTAGCTGAAAAATAAATGTTATCTTTAATGAAAAGAAGAATGAAACAAGTCGAGGACACTACTACTTATCGAGACGCATTCCTTGATCTGACAAGTAAATATGTAGGAAGAACAAAAAGTGAGTAACGGAATTCAACGCATACCCAAACTCCCTGATGAGATTAGGGATGCCGTGGATAAAGGTACTCTGGCTGTCTTCATTGGTGCAGGAGTGTCAAGACTCGTAGACTGCCAAGGATGGGATACGCTTGCCAAAAGCCTTGTTAACAGGTGTCACCTTGAAGGCATTATTACCTTCAAGGAGAGTGAGACCCTTTCTCAGATTACTGATCATAAAAAAACAATAACTATTTGCTTCCACCTCTTCGAAAAGAAATCTCGTGCAGATGCCTTTTATGAGGAAATGAATAAAGCTTTAAATGAAGGGGTTGATCATATACCAAATATCTATGATGATATCTACAGATTAAGAGGCATATTTATAACTACAAATGCTGATTCTCACTTCGATAGGCTATTTAATCCTCCGAATATTCTTTACAGAAGTTCAGATTTTAGAGCGAATAGCTTGGACAGCACAAACCTATACCATATTCATGGTTCTGTCAGGGACAGAGAGTCTCTGATATTTACTGTCCCTAAATATATACAGAGGTATACACAAGATAAAGAGTTCAAATCTTTTCTCAGTCGAATATTTGGAGAGTACACAGTTCTTTTCTTGGGCTATGGACTTGCTGAATTTGAGATATTGGACTTCATAGTTCGAGATACGCCTAGAACACCGTTACATTTCATGCTCTCTCCCTTTTACAGCGGTGAGGATAACATTCTTGATTATGAGCAATCATACTATGATGACCTTCACATTAAAATTCTCGGTTATGAGAAGGATAAAAACGGGTATAGACAACTCATAGAGGTTATCAAACACTGGAATGAGGAGATAACCCAACTAACAACGTATTTACATAGTGCTTCTCGACTGATTGACGAGGCGGTGGAATAGACATGTCCACAGATAAAATAACAAGTACACTTCAGACAATTAAAAATGACAAGAGTTTGGAAGACCATTTCTTCAAGAAATTAGCCGAATCTACTAACCCACTAGAATGGTTAATTCCATTACGAGATGCTGGGTACTTTACTCCCAAGAAGAACCCCAAACCTCAAGAGGTGTCTAATAAGAAAGGTTACTATACTGTCCCATACTGGAATATTTTAGATGCTCTTAAAAATATGGCAGTAAAAAATGAGGGGAACCCCAACGATGAGGTTTCTGAGATTCTGCTTGAGATTGTTGATGAAATTATTGCGTATCGTGAAAATGGCAAGAGAATAGATAACTACATCACCGATTGGAAACTGTTAGAAACCATCGCTCACTTTCCCATTAAGTATATAGGCACACAGCATATACAGTTTATTAAAGATACGCTCCGCCCCGGCATAGGTACATCTCTACTTGACCATGAAATAGGTACACTGTTCCTCCGCAAGCTGATAAAAGAAAGAGCGAAGGACCTGATAATAGGGTTGCTCGATGTGATTCTGCATTACAGCAAATCAGATAGGGGGGACATTCGTGAATATATTTCAGTTATCGCTCCTTACTACCTGAAGGAAACCTTAGATAATAACAAGAAGCGCATTTCAGAAATCTGTGCTGTTGAGGCTGCCAATGTTGCGATAACCAAAATGCAGGAGATATTGAAGGAGGATAAGTCTCAGTTCAACTTTGTATGGATACCGACGATAGAAGACCATGAACAGACGAGTTTCCCAGATAGATATGATTGTCAGATCGTTCATTTTGTACGGGACATGCTTGAAGCGGCAGATCCAAAGAAAATTGAACATATAGTGAAAAATATACTCGGTGAGGAGCATGCTATATTTAAGCGTCTGGCGTACCATCTGATAAACCACCACTACGATGCATTGGCTCATCTATTCTGGAGAATATCCTATAATCCGCTTAATGTTTTGACCGCACATGAGCTTTATGAACTGTTTAAAACTCACTGCAAGAGGTTTGATGAAACACAGATTGGGATAGTTTTAGATTGGATAGAAACGCAGGATTTATATTTAGTTGATGAAGTGACAAGCGACTCGGAGAAGAAGAAATCTCATGAAGCCTACTATAGAAAAGAGTGGCTTCTTGCATTACTAGGTAGTGGAAACGCAGAAGTTAAAAGACGTTATGAAGAATACCACGCTATTAATTCTGCAACATACGACCATCCAGGTTTTCATTACTGGTCATCGGGAGTAGGTTGGGTTAAGGATGTTAGCCCGATAGATGAGGATACGTTCAAGAAAAAGACCAATGATGAAATTGCAGCATACATTAATTCATATAAAGAAGTAGACGAGACCTCATGGAAGAACTTTACCAGAGTAGACCTTGTATCTGCGGTCAGAAGATTTGTATCTAATGATCCTATAAGATTTTCTACGAATTTAACTCCGTTCCTCTCTGTGCACCGAGCATACCAACACGCATTTCTAAGAGGATTTGAAGAAGCATGGAGAAACGATAAGGATTTCGTTTGGGATGAGCTGCTGCCATTTATGAAGCAAATAATAGAGAGCGAGAGCTTTTGGGGTGAAGAAAAGAAAGAAGGCGAGAATGACTATAATCGATGGATTGCTGATTCGATAGCAGACCTAATCGAGGAAGGAACGAAGGATGATAAACATGCCTTCTCTCCCGAACTTTTACCAATAGCAGAACAAATAGTTTTACTTCTTCTTAAAAACGTCAAAAGTGATATGAGCATAACGAATGACCTTGTTACTTCAGTTTTAAACTCATCAAAGGGTAGAGTGTTCATGGCAGCTATAATCTACTCACTCCGTTACGCACGTCTTTATTGTCGAGACAAAGAAGATAAATGGGTAGAATCTATAAAGGCTGAGTTCACAGAGCGTCTTGATAAAACAAAAGAACCCAACTTAGAATTTTCGGTAGTTGTTGGCTGGCATATTCCATACCTCAATTATCTTGATAAACAATGGGTACTCAATAATTTCGATAGAATATTTGATCTTAAGAGCGACAGACATTGGGAAGCCGCTTTCATTGGATATATTGTTATGACACCGACATTATATGAGGAAATTTATAAACTTTTGCGTGATAATGGTCACTACGAAAAAGGGCTGTCATTCTCATTCAGCGAGAAACAGGCGGCAGACAAGCTAGTGCAAAATCTAACCCTTGGTTATCTGGCGGGATGGGATAACTTGGCAAATACGAATGGCTTACTATGTAAACTGTTCAAGACTGATAATGTGGAATATATATCTGAACTTGTCACCTTCATGTGGGTATTCAGAGACAAGAAAGATGAAGAGCTTAGACGCAAGATTAAGCCCTTGTGGAAAGCGGTAATAGATAAAGTAGTCCCAAATCTTGAGAAAGATGCATATCATATCATCGCATCCAATTTAGGGAAGTGGCTTCGTCTTGTCGATATGATTGACGACGATGTTTATGAATGGTTACAAATTTCTGCGGAAGCTATAGAGGCGAATACAGACTCTGGTTTCTTCATAGAATATCTTCGCGAACACGTTACAAAAACACCTACTAAGGTAGGAAATTTGTATCTGAGAATGCTTAATGCCGGGACTTACCCATATTACAAAGACGAAGATATCCTTGCTATTGTTCAAGCCCTTTATGATTTAAGCGAGAAGGAAACGGCTGACAGAATTTGTAACATTTACTTCTCAAAAGGATTTGAGTTTCTAAGGGAAACTTTTGAAAAGAATCATTAATATTGGGTGAAGTCTTAAAACAGCCATCCATCTTCAGCTACCCTTCGAACCTATGTCACTTGGTGACACCAAAGTGCACATTAGCTTGTTTCGTTTAACCCACCATTATCGCAAACAGGTCTCAAGTCGCATTGTTGTTTTGCATAATTCCGAATACATTGGATTCACGATAAACCTTACAACATCATTAAAGATCATTAAAGCTGCATAATCTTCTGCATTAATTCAGCCATATTATACAACTTTGACACTATAATATTATTATATTGACATATAATGGTACCACTAGATACAATTGATTGACACATATTTAATCCTCACAGTTTAAGGAGATGACTTATGTAAGACTTAATATTAGGTGCTCCCTGTAGACTCTCAGTTCCCTAATAATGCCTATGCAGCTAATCCTCTAATAAAAGTGACAGGATAAGAACGAGCGCCAGTATATAAAAACATTGTGCTCAACTAGCTTGACTGAGAAGTATCAAATGCCAGATGTTACGCTTGCTATTATGGACATAAATCCCTTGTCACGAGCGGGAATCCGTTCGTATCTCATGGAGAGTCATTCCGATCAAAAACTGACAATACTATGGGAATCCGAAAGCTCAGATGATACCATTACGAAGATAGAGGCATTAAAACCTGACCTACTTATAATCAGTGTGCAATCATGTAATGACACCCTGGTTCAATTCGTAAAGGATATCTCTCAACGGTTCCCTGATATCCGCATACTCCTGATAGCAAATGTTCCAGATTCTCCAGATATGTGTTACCAAATACTAACAGCCGGAATTGACGGATATTTGCTTATTGATGAATCGCCAGCTATCACCTATGCTATCTCTGCTTTACTATGCAACTCTTATTGGTTCAGCAAACGTGCAATCGAAAAGCTGGCCAGTGCATCGGCGATAATTCAATGCGTTAAACCCTCATACCACCATGTAAAATTCACCACAAGAGAGCAAGAAGTTTTAAGCCTTGTAGGGAGAGGACACTCGAACCTTCAAATAGCTGCTTCGTTGGGTATCAAAGAGCGAACAGTTCGCTATCATATACGCCACTTATATGACAAACTTGACATCGACAGCCGATTCCAAGCAATAGCGTACAGCCTTGGCAATCAGATCCAAATCCCTCCTACTAATTAATATCAAAACCTACCAAAGTGGCAATAATCTTTTCCTGAAACCTGTCGTAAAGGCCATTATATAATTATCCCTACGCAATCTATAATTGCCCCAATGTTGTTATCTCATTGGAGCTTTTGTGAAACAATTACAGATTACATGTCTAGTCTTTAACAAACACAAAAGCAAAATAACTGAAAAGGAGGTGTTAAAAACATCATAAATATGAGAACCATGGGAAGGAAAAACATAGTATCCGTGTAGAAAAAAGTTATAAGGAGTATAGACCATGAAGAATCCAATAAAAAAGGTGTTGTTTCTATCTGTCATGTTGGCGCTAGCGCTATTTATAAGCGTAGGCGTCGGAGTTCTATCCCCCCAAGAGACAGCGGTAGCTCAAACAGAAACGGCAGCAATATCCGAAAACACCATATTAAACCTGATTGATGAGCTAGTAGAAGCAAGAGACGACGCCGCAGATATCTGGAATAAGCTAACGCCAGAGGAACAAAAGGCGATAATTGAGGAGATCTCAAGCTGGGAAGTCCATTCTAGAGTAATCAAAGAAACCGGAACCAAAAGCGGTGGAATGCTTACCGTTGAGGTTTACAAGGGACCAGCAAACAAAAAAGTCTTTTCCTATTACCAAAGAATCATTTGGTATTGGAACGGAGTAACAATAACCTCTGTCCAAGCCAATCAGTGGCCAGATGTATATCTACCTCCATGGACGTTCGCAGGAGATGAAGTCAACCAGTGGGGTGGCAGTGGATATACGTACTTTAGGTCGCGGGCGGATGCAGTCTTTCAATTCAAAATTGGAGAGTACGTTATTATGGAAGAATACCCGTGGATAGATATGACGGTCTATGGTGATGGTAGCTATACTTATAGTACATGGGCGGACTAATTACAGCATCTAAGGATACTATTCTGCTACTGCCATGACTTTGAAACGAGTGTCTATTTTCTGAAAAGAGGTGTCTGCCACTTTGCTGTATCGACTTAAATCAGCAGTTAAATGATCTAATGTATTCAAGTAGATATTGACTGCCTCGGAATGATAGGCAGTCAATATCTTTTTCTAAAAGTTCACTCCAAATCTCTAATCAGGATATAGCTATTCACTTTGCGTACCTAAGATGAATTCTATGGAAACAATTGCTCACCAAAGCTAATAGAAAACCTGGGTGAGGAGACAATAAATGATTAACGAGTATGTCATTATTTACCAGTGGACAGCGATAAACAGCGTGTCCAGTCCTTCTTGATTGCAAAAGACAAATACCTTGCAACAATTCAACCAAAATAAACTAAATGACATTGTGTCTACGCAATCTAGCACAATCTGGGACTATCTGGTATTATGTGGGTTATGCGAAATGACCATGAAGGGATTTATATTGATGTTCGACATGACAAGTCTAAGATTATCTGCGTTACGCTATCACGCCACTGATAGCAATATAATCCCAGGTATAGGAGCCAAACATTGGAATACGCAATTCAAACAAAGAATCTGGTAAAGAGATATGGGAGAAGATTCACCGCCCTTGACGACATCTCTCTGAACGTCAGGAAGGGCAATGTGGTTGGATACCTCGGACCTAACGGGGCGGGGAAGACAACCACCATCAAGATTCTCACCAAGCTCATCAAACCTACGGCAGGACATGCGTATATTAATGGTATAGATATCACCAGGCCGTCTCCCGAGGTCCTCGGTAAGGTCGGCTCACTGATAGAGATACCGGGGATGTATGAATTCCTTACCCCTGTTGAGATGCTAACTTATTTTGGCAGGGTATATCGTATCGATAAGCAATCCCTCGATCAGCGCATTAAGGAAATACTGAGCCTGGTCAAACTGTCAGATTGGGCAAACAAGAAGACTAGCAAGTTCAGTACAGGCATGCAGCGCAGGCTGGCTATAGCAAAGGCGGTTCTTCATAAGCCGGATGTGCTCTTGCTGGATGAACCGGTGCTGGGATTGGACCCCAGCGGGATTAAAGATGTCCGCGAACTCATCCGTCAGTTTAAGAACGAGGGCATGACCGTTTTTCTGAGTTCTCATCTACTGGGGGAAGTGGCGGAAGTCTGCGACAGCGTTATCTTTATCGATAAGGGAAAGATAATAGACTCAAAGACCATGAAGGACATCACAAATCGTCTGGCATCGAAGGCCATCAGGGTTGAGTTTTCCTCGCCTGTTTCCGATGACGATGTAGCAAGGATACGATCAGTTAAATCAGTAAGCAACATTGATATCTTAGACAATAATACGCTTCTCATTCACTTCGAAGGCGGATTGCCCGCAAGCCATCAGATACTGCGGGATCTGGCCGGCATGAACCTGGAAATCCTTTCTTACGACCACGACAGGATGGGAGTCGAGGACTATTATCTCTCCCTGTTTGAAAATGAGAGCGGAGCAAAGCAATGACGGCACTCAGTAACGACCTGTATTTTACGTTTCTCTCGCTGAGGTTTGAGTTCGGCAACCATTTGAAGCGAAAAAGGATACTTGTTGTAGTAGCGTTTGCGATTATCATACCTGTTCTCCTAATGTATGTTTTTCCTGTCCATATTCCCGACGATGATATTGGCAAACTGATAGCTGAGATGAACGCACCTATTCAACGTGCAATTAACTCTCTGGATTTCTCGTGTTTTCTAATGATTTATTTAACGGCATTATTATTTGCGAGTGGCTCAATATCCGATGAGTTTGAGAAAAAGACAGGGCTGCTGCTGTATCCAACGCCGCAGAGGCGTGTATCCATATTCGCAGGCAAATACCTGGCAGCTCTCGCCGCCGTGTTGCTTGTAGTGTCGATGATCTACATAGTTGTGACTGCACAGGTCATAGGGCTTTACGGCATGGGAAGCATCCCAGTTGCACTGGGTAAGTCATATTTAGCAGCGGCATTCTATTCATGCAGTGTGGTCAGCATCATTTATTTTTTTAGCAGCATTTTCAAGAAAGCTCTAGTATCTGCATTTACCGGCTTGTTCCTATTGTTCTTAGTATTACCCGGATTACAAATACTCATGGATACTCTGGAATTAGATAAAGAGAACTGGTTCCTATTGTCCAGTCATGTAAATCTGATTACCGCAGTTCTAAATGAAAGCCGGGTATATCCAGAAGGGCTCTTCCATTCTACGGTTCAGGCGTCATTTGGTACAGGGCTAGCAGTCATGATCGCATACGCAATCATCTTTTTCGTAGCCGGCACTTGGATAGCCAACCGGAAGGATATGATTTAAACCGGAGTATCAGGAAATTAAAGTGACCGGTCAGTATTCCCTACAACCTAATAAATTATTGTTGTGATAGATTAGCGATAGAAAGTACTGTCACTTGGTGGCGCTCAAGGGGAATTGAACGAAAACTTATTTCGTTTAACTGAGCACAAAAAAAGGCTGGATATCTCTCGATACCCAGCCCCTTTATCTTGAAGCCTTCCCTTATTCAGTTTTCTTGACGGGGATAATAACTATCCTCCCATCACCAGCCATTACAGTCACCTTATCCCCAACGGTGAAACCCAGCCTCTCCAGCCATCTGCCCTGCAGTCTAATAAACGGATAAGGCTTCTTGTTGCCGTTGCTGTACAGATAATTCACAGTCAGCTTACGTTCCTGCAATCGTCTCTCCTTTCCGGGCATAGCTCGGGGATCGTTGGCCGCCCCAACCTTAAGCATTGCCCTATCAACAGTCGCTCAAGGCTTTTCTGCGCTCTTCCTCGACTACGCCCAGCTCTTTGAAGTCTCCGAAGATTTCGGCCAGCAACTCATAATCACGCCCGCACAGCTTCACCCTGGCACCGTCGAACCAGTCCAGAAACCAGTACTCGATTTCTACGGGGTCCAGGTTTTCGTCCGTGAAGAAACGGAACTCGTCCTGAGGTCCGCCGTAGGATAGTTGCCAGCGGAAGAAGCCGCGCTTCTGGTCGCTGAAGGTATCCCTGGGCACATAATCGAAGCACAGGCCGTATTCATCGAACCGGCCCAAGTCCTCATCGCACGCCTCGGAGTCTTTGCGGTACAGCCGCCATAATTTCCGTATGTCCGATATGCGATCCCTGAGTTCTTCCCGAACCTTGTCCTTACAGGTATTGACCACGTTAATCACCCCCTTCCCGCTCGGTGTTTTAGTCAAAAAAAGGGGCTATGCACCCCACGCACGGGGAGACATAACCCCTGAAAAAAGCAAAAAAGCGGGGATACCCCGCTTCCTTGCGTGATTGTTGTTTCGGGCTAAACGCTCTTGTGGCTTATGCTGCTACTGGCTCTCTGGCTTTGCGATGCTTCTTCTTCGGCTTCTCGGCATGGGTTTTGGCTTCCCTCTCGGCCTTCGCTTCGGCTTCTCTCGCTATCGCTTCCGCTTCGGCCTCGATGTGAACCTTCGGCTTTGACGGCATGACCACGGGCATAACCGCAAGCCGATAGCCGTCAACGCCGAACAGTATCGGCGTCTTGGGATTGCTCAGCTTGACCTCGGCCATCCCGCCCAGCGCCTTGAGCGCTTGCGTAAGATATGCGCCGCTGAGAGCGGTTTCCGCTTCCCCTTCAACCTCGGCCTCGACTTGAGCGCTTCCCCTGTCGTCCGTCGCCGACAGCGTCAACTTCCCGTTCATCAGTGCAAGGGTTATTGCCGATGTCCTGTCCAGAGACAGGGCGCTGAGGCTTGCTCCCGCCTTCATCATCTCCCGTGTATCGAATCGAGCCGCCGCTTTGAATTCGGCGGGGATTACCTGTTGATAATCGGGGAATGTTCCGCTTTCACCCGCTAGTTTGTAGCGGATGGCTTCGGTTTCGATGATAAGGCCGTTGCAGCCGTTGCCGTTGGGCTCAATTGCCAGCCGAACCCTGTGCGCCTTCTTCAGCGCCGTGATTAATCCCTTCAGCTCCTCGGCGGGAATCAGCGCTTGCGCTTCCCCGTCCTCAAAGTCGAGGGTTATCTCGGCAAGCCGATAGGCGTCGGATGTCGCAAGAGTAAGCTTCCCGTTGCCTTGAGCGAAACGCACGCAACCGAGAACCGGTCTCTGTTCCGTTTTGCCCGCCGCAAATGGAATAACCCTCGACAGAGCTTCGGCAAGCTCTATTGCGCCGAGGTTGGGGATAACCGAGCCGTTGGGCGATACCCTTATCTCGCAGGTATCGCCGAAGCCGTCTTTGTCGGAGACCCATGCTTTATCGGGAAGATAGCCTGTATTGCTTCCGCAAACTATCCTTAAGCCTTTGTCGGCGGCCTGCGCTTCGCTAGCACCGCCGCTGGGGGTTACCTTGATTACGTTTGAACCGCCCAGCGCCCTCAGATAGTTGAGAAAGCCTTTGCGCCCAAGCTCTATATCATTGATACGGGCTTTCGGCGCTTGCGCCCGCGAAAGGGCGTTTGCAAGCCTTTCCCTGTGACAGATAAAGCCTTCACCAGAGCGTTTGCCCTCGATATTCAGTTGTTCCAATCTTCACCCCTCTTTAGAGAGTCAAGGCGTCGGGCATTACGCCACGCTCCCGCAGTAGTAAGCACCGGATACGCTGCGCTTCGCTAGCCGTAAATGGCGCTCCTACTTATATAATGAATTTGAGGGCTTAAGACGTTACCCCTAACAAAGGTTTGATTTCACGCTTGCGCAGTTTACAGAGATACTTCCGATCGGCGTTTGCTAGCGTTTCCCCGTTCACTCTCTTGCTGGCTATCTCTATCAGCCGCCTGGGACAACCTACTAGCCATGACTT
>Ga0265297_10007788_pt1 | contig 14664 bp, 13 predicted proteins | sample Munlanlwell13791_FD_192502 | JGI IMG/M metagenome (GOLD analysis project Ga0265297, IMG submission 192502) | Leachate microbial communities from a municipal landfill in Southern Ontario, Canada - Leachate well 137-91 | ecosystem: Engineered > Solid waste > Landfill > Unclassified | place... | reverse complement strand
ATCCAAAACTTTTGATGGCCTCGAAGGGGAGATCGTTAGTGCTGATCCTTTCCTCATTTTCAAAGCGCTTTTCCCCAAAGGCTGGCTCTACGTCAAAACCAAGCTGGTTGGTAGTTACAATCTTGAGAACGCGCTCGCAGCGGCAGCCATCGGACAATACTTCGGTGTAGATCCTACCGTGATCGCTACAGCGATCGAAAGCTACCAACCCGACAACAACCGGTCCCAGATGGTGGTAACAGAACGTAACAGGCTCCTGATGGATGCATACAATGCCAATCCTTCCAGTACAAGGGCAGCCCTGGAGAACTTCGATCATATTGCTGCCCCAAAGAGAGGGGTGATTTTAGGTGATATGTTGGAGCTAGGTACAGTTTCGCAGGAAGAACACCAGAATGTTGTTGATTTTCTTTCCGCACTGAAACTTGATCTGGTTTATTTGGTTGGGCCGCACTATTTGGCATGCAAGGGCCCGGATCAATTCCGGCACTTCAACAATGTGGCAGATTTGGCGCTTTTCCTTGAGCAACAGCGCCTGTCTGGTTATCTTCTTTTGATCAAAGGATCGCGGGGAATGAAACTTGAAACCATCCGCCCGGAGTTGTAAAAGCTCAAATACCTTTTAATAATTACCACGAAGGCCCCAAAGGAAAACACAAAGGGCTCAATCATCCTCATTTAAAATTGTGCCCTTTGTGCCTATTTTGTGCTCTTTGTGGTTAAAAAAATCAATAACTACGTCCCTATCCACTATCCCTTTTCCAAATAAGCAGGGATAGACCTCCTCTTCCCCATATTTGATTAATTTTGCACAAAATATTGTACCAACAGAACATTCATGTCAGCATCCCTCAATTTAAAGGAACATCTACAACACCCTACATTTGCACTAATCGGATCAATTTCTGACAGTGAGGGATTGGAAACCTACGTAATCGGAGGCTTTGTGAGAGACTTGCTGATGTACCGCAAGAGAGCGCATTACGACATCGACATTGTCACGGTAGGCAGTGGAATCGGCCTGGCCAAGAAAGTGGCTTTTGCCATTCATCCAAAATTGAAAGTGACCATCTTTAAAAATTTCGGAACTGCCATGTTTCGCGATAAAGAGGTTGATTTTGAATTTGTCGGAACGCGAAAGGAGTCCTACAGGTTGGACAGCCGAAAACCCATCGTTGAAGATGGCACCTTGGTTGACGATCAGAACAGGCGTGATTTTACGATGAATACATTGGCCATATCCCTTAACCGGGATCGCTACGGCGAGCTGGTTGACCCTTTTAACGGCCTCGGCGATCTGGAAGCAAAACTGATCAGGACACCATTGGATCCCGACATCACCTTTTCTGACGATCCGCTGCGTATGATGCGAGCCATCCGATTTGCATCACAGCTCAACTTCCGAATTGAGGAGGAGACCTTTTCAGCCATCGTCAAACAGGCCGACAGGATCAACATCGTTTCGAAAGAGCGGATTACGGAAGAAGTCAACAAGATTATCCTTACTGATAAACCTTCTATTGGATTTAAGTTATTAGAAGTGAGTGGATTGCTGAAAATCATTCTTCCTGAGATACAAAATCTGAAAGGGAGGGAGAGCATCAATGGAATTTACCACAAAGACAATTTCTACCACACCCTTGAAGTCCTCGACCGAATTTGCGTAAATACGGACAATCTGTGGCTTCGCTGGTCTGCCCTTTTGCACGATGTGGCCAAGCCGGTCACCAAAAGGTTTTCGCCGACCCTGGGATGGACCTTCCATGCCCACAATTTCGTGGGCGAAAAGATGGTGCCAAAACTCTTCGACCGGTTAAAACTGCCGCTTAATGAAAAGATGAAATTTGTACAGAAGATGGTCTTGCTTCACATGCGGCCCATTGTATTGTCTGAAGAGGAGGTAACCGATTCGGCTGTGCGACGTCTGCTGTTTGATGCCGGTGATGACATCGACGACTTGATGACCCTTTGTGAAGCCGATATCACCTCAAAAAACGAAGAGAAGGTAGCCCGATTCCTGTCCAATTTCCAACTTGTAAGGGAGAAACTCAAAGAGATTGAAGAGAAGGATGCCGTCCGCAATTTTCAACCTCCGGTAACAGGTGAGTTAATCATGGAAACATTTGGATTACAGCCTTGCAAAGAGATTGGATTAATTAAATCTGCCATCAAAGAGGCCATACTGGATGGCGAAATCAGCAACAATTTTGAAGAGGCTCACCGGTTCATGTTGGAGAAGGGGATGGAGTTGGGATTAAATCCAGTAAAAGGATAAAGGATAAAGTTAAAAGGATAAAGTAGGATTAGTGGGGGATAAACCTTTAGTTCAATGAATTACAACGCCACAATCAAGATCGCGGCGTTTTTTACTTTATCCTTTATCCTTTTTACTTTATCCTTCTACTTAGAGAACACAACGACTATCGAACTTGTGGCCTCATTCCCGGCAAGATCCGTGCAAGTTATCAGCATATCGTAATTCCCCAGCGTAACCTGATTCCCGGTAAAGGTTAAGGGGACCAATATTTCGTTGTGATTGACAGCTAAAGTCTTTTTCCCGGAGGGTATGGTCCAGGTGTTGGTATAGGCCCAATCCGATGTTGTAACCCCTTTCAAACTCTTTGAGATGGTAACTTTATACGATTTTAGCTCAACATTGTCGCTCAAATCCATTTGAAGATGCATCGAAGTACCCAATGTGATAATCTTGCTGGCGGTCGGATCTACCAGGCTAATCGTTGGTTTTGTCGTATCCGGAACAACGACGGGAGATCCATCGGTTGTGCTGTTCTTTTTACACGAGACATTGACCAATACAAGTAAAACGGGCAAAATCAATTTAAGTACGATCTTCATTTTATTTCTTGATTTGATTGATTGATAAACACTTTGCTCCTTCTTTTCCCATAAAGAAAATAGATTAACATGCCCAATGCCATCCAGATAATCAATCGCATCCAGGTATCGAAAGGTAGAGCAGCCATCTGTGCCAAACAGATTAGCATACCCAAAATGGGAAACCACGGTACAAACGGAGTGCGAAAAGGCCTCACTGCATCGGGATCGGTTCTTCTCAAAATAATAATCCCGGCACACACGATCACAAAAGCCAGCAACGTACCGATGGAAACCAATTCGCCAAGAACGCCAATAGGGAATATCCCGGCAATCAATGCTGCAACAGCGCCGGTGACAATGGTTGTGATGTATGGTGTCTTGAATTTCTTATGTACTACCGTGAAAGCGGGAGGCAACAGTCCATCTTTTGCCATGGTATAGAAAATCCTTGGTTGGGCCATCAACATTACGAGTACCACGGAACTTAATCCGGCCAATGCACCAATTTTGATAAAGGGACGTAACCAAACCAAAGCAGCGCCTGCACTGTCTATCGCAACCGCGATTGGCGCCGATACATTCAGTTCTTTATAATTGACCATACCGGTCATGACACCTGCTACCGCGACATACAGTACCGTACAGATGACCAGGGACCAAAGTATCCCGATAGGCATATCCTTTGCCGGATTTCTGGTTTCCTGCGCAGCGGTGGAGAGCGCATCAAATCCAATATAGGCAAAGAAAATCACCCCAGCACCGGTGAAGATACCTGATATCCCGAAGGCGCCGAATGTACCTGTATTTTCAGGAATAAAAGGATGCCAGTTTTCAACATGGATAAAGGAGATGCCAAACCCTATAAAAAGCAAGATGACCGTTAGTTTAATAATCACAATCACATTGTTGAACCTACTGGATTCGCGGATTCCAATTACCAACAGCACAGTAATAAGGAGCACCAGCGCAACAGCAGGAAAGTTCAGAATACTTCCAGTTCTTTCCCAACCTTGTCCAATTACATGGTTGAAGGGAGCCGAACATAGCTCATGGGGAATGATGATATTAAAATCTTTCAGAAAACTGACAAAATAACCCGACCATCCTACTGCTACGGTGGAAGAAGCAAAAAGATACTCCAGTATAAGGTCCCAGCCGATGATCCAGGCCAAAAACTCACCCAGTGTAGCATATGCGTAGGTGTAAGCACTGCCGGCAATGGGAATCATGGAGGCAAATTCGGCATAACACAATCCGGCAAATACGCATCCCAAGGCAGAGAAAATAAAGGAAAGGACAATCGATGGTCCAGCATAATTAGCTGCTGCAGTGCCTGTTAATACGAATATTCCGGTCCCGATGATGGCTCCAATTCCCAGGGTGACCAGGTTTCTTGCGGTGAGGGCGCGGTTAAATTTATGTTCATCCGTTTTAGCCTCGGCCAAAAGAATGGATACAGATTTTCTTCTAAAAAGTTGGTTCATAGGGCTAATTTTGGAAAATACGATCATTAGCCCTTTAATAACTATTTTCAGTGAAACTTCAAAAAAGGACTATCTACAAAGATAAAAAAATATGGATAGGCGTTCAATTGAAGTGACTGTTTTCAAAATTAAAAATGCACATTGAAATGAGACAAAGTCATTGGCACTGATAATATAGCCAAAGTTCCACTTTAAGATCAATTCCGTAAGATCCAGCAATCCGGATATTTTTCAATAAATTTTTTCTTAATCCCTAGCGCCTCTTCATAATTATCGCATTTTATACCTACCCTGAAAGGTGAGCTTTCGCCAACCACCTGAACACCTATTATCTCATCATTAACTTCCTGAACATAATTTTTGGCATATGCTTTTGTTTGGAATGATCTGATAATCAGGTCAACTATGCCAAACTATGCCAATCAGGCAAGAAATAGTCCATTGTATACAGATTACCTCTTGTCCCCCACCTTCTGATAAATCACATACGAATAAACAATGGGCACCACAACCAGAATGACCACCAATGGTACAAAGACCCACTCAGGACTTGGCACAACAAAATAGAGTGCCATCCCTGCCAGACTTCCCCAAAACCAAAGCTTTCCGGCCAGCTTATGTGTGCGGACCCAAACTTCGTCGCTATTGAGCGTCCATGGCACTTTGATCCCCACAAAATAGTTTGGCCGGAAATTACCCATGTAGTTGCCTATCAGCATAAGGAGTAAGAAAATGGTAATTGGCAGTAATTTATGTATAACATTGTTATTGCTAACAACTCCCCAAATCACCATCGAATCAAGCAGTCCGATGAATATTGCCATGATAAGCCTGATCCGGTAATAACTCCCTTCAAAAACAACATAGTTCGCCTTGCGCGGATCAATTTTAGGAAGTACCAGCATTAGGAAATAGAGGCCTATTGGCATAAAGACGTAAACCAATCTGGAGCCAAATCCATTGGGATTCCCATGAACATCAAAATGTACCGGCATAGACTCGGGCAAAGCGCTCCAATTGAATGCCAGGTAAAGGATCGGAAGCAGGGTTAGAACAATCAAAACCAGTTCCTGAATAATTTTTTCTTTTTTCATGCTATTTCAATCTATTACTATTTATTTCAATCAATTACTATCTATTTCGCTATTTATCAGGACAATGATGACCATCTAGACAATCAAAATATTCGGTAGGAAATGATTTCTAATTCACATTGTCACTGTTATAGATCAGCTCATCAGTAACTCTTTCATTTCCCAATTTTCACATTTTCCAATTTCCAAATTAGTCATCCTTGCATCATCACTTCGTCTTCAACAAAATCCATTTGGTGACCGCATCCAGGGCTACAGGGGAAAATGTCTGGTCAATTTCGGCATATTCGGTTGGCGAACCGGTTTTACATTCCTGGAAAAGATGGTTCAATCCAGGAAATTCAATAGTAGTAACCTGCCGATTACCTCCCTTTTTCAATGCCTTTTCGATAGCCGGGAGGTTGACTTTTGATGGAACTTGCAAATCCTTATCTCCGTTAACTGCCAAAACCGGACATTTCACCTTTTCCAACGCAATCGCCGGATCATATTTGATAAAATAGAGCATCCAAGGACTGGTTATCTGATTTACCTGAAGTGATAGAAAATCCTCATCTGTCACCCCCTTTGGTTTGGCATAATCCGGACTATTCTTCATGGATTCCGCAAGAAATTTTCTCAAATCTGCTTTTAAGGGTTCAGCATCGACTGATTTTATTACGATCTCAAATGCTTTGGTATTTATTTCCCTGGATTTTTGAATCTCGGTTTCAGCTACACCGGCAGCTTTAGCTACAAGTTCTTGCTGAAGCAACAACAATTTATCGCCACGAATGCCAGTACCGGCAAGCAAAACGATAAAACTCACATCTTTGTTCCTGGCTGAGACCATTGGCGCAATGATCCCTCCTTCACTGTGACCAACTAGTCCAATCTTTTTGGGATCAATCTCTTTTCTGCCTTTAAGATAAGCGATGGCGCTTTCAACATCCGATGCAAAATCCACGGTAGTTGCAGTTTTAAAAATGCCCTTCGACTGGCCAACTCCCCTGTCGTCGTATCTTAACACGGAGATACCTTGCCTGGTCAGGTAATCGGAAACCACCAGAAAGGGTTTGTGCCCCATCAGCTCCTCATCCCTGTTTTGAGGTCCGCTGCCGGTGATCAGGATGACGGCAGGAAATTTTCCCTCTTTGGCAGGCATGGTTAGGGTCCCGGCCAGGGTGATGCCGGCTTTGGCGTTCGGGAAGGTCACCTCTTCCGAATAGTAAGGATAGGGCTGAACGGGGTTCTGCGACCGTTTTACAACCTGTTTTTCGATTTTCTCTTTTGATAGGTTCATTGGAAACTCCATCCCGTTCTGTTTGAAAGTACCTGTGATAACATTCTCCTTCAATTCACCGTTGTATTCAATTCTCATGGTGGGGATTTCCAGCTTCAGCCTTGAATCTGTGAACGTGGTCATTGTAACCGGAATGCCCTTGGCACCCTGGTCCGGACTGTCCATGGTCGAACTGTAGCCCTTGTCATTTCCGGTGATGTTGAAGACAATCCTCAACTGCATCCCCTGCACCTTCAAGGCGCCATTCCACTGACCTGTAATTTCCTGCCCTTTTAAACCAATGGTGGAAATTACCAAAACCAATAATACTGCAATGTTTTTCATGTTTTCTACTTTAAACTATTTATTTCATAAGAATCTATTGCAACTTATTTCAATATATTTCCATTTATTTCTGTCTATCTCTCTTCTTTCCACTTATCGCATGACAATTAAGACAATTATGACCATCAGAGTTTTGACTCCTGACCGTAGCTGAAGGGTCACATTTCCACATTTCCCAATTTTCACATTTTCTTAAACTGCATCAACCACATCACCACCCCATCAAATACCGTGGTATTGATCGAATATTTGATGTACTGTCCTTCCCGGATGCTCACAACTAGACCGGCTTGTTTCAGCAAGTCGAGGTGATGTGAGATGCTTGGTTTTGTCATGCTAAAGCGGTCGGCAATCTCCCCTGCAGTCAGATCTCCTTTGTTTAGCAGTTCAAGAATCTCACGCCGGGTAGGATCGTTCAACGCTTTGAAGAAAATATTCATTCCAAATAGATATTTAGACAAATATCTAAATATTATTTCGAATATGCAAATATTTGTGCAGGTATTTTATTACACAGAGTTTCACAGAGAAGCACAGAGTTGCACAGAGAAAAAATAGATTGGAATAATTCTATTGTTAATGATGTTCAAAATGTAGTGCTGGGCATACCCTTCAAACATGACAAACATTTCAGACCCTTCAAACTTCTTAATCTTCCCTCTGTGTAACTCTGTGCTTCTCTGTGAAACTCTGTGTAACCTATTAATTAATAATATTGCAGCCCATATAGGGGATAAGCACATCCGGCACCCTGATACCTTCCGGAGTCTGGTAGTTCTCCAGGATGGAGGCCACAATCCGTGGCAAAGCCAGTGCACTGCCATTCAGGGTATGAGCAAGCTGGGGTTTCTTGTTGCCCTCTTCGCGGTAGCGCAATTTCAGACGGTTGGCCTGGAACGACTCAAAATTGGAGACCGATGAGACCTCCAGCCAGCGCCCCTGCCCTGCCGACCAAACTTCGAAATCGTAAGTCAGCGCGGAGGTAAAACCCATATCACCTCCGCAAAGACGGAGAACCCGGTAAGGCAAACCAAGCTTTTCGACCAACGATTTCACGTACGCGACCATTTGATCCAATGATTCATACGACTTATCAGGATGCGCAATCTGCACAATTTCCACTTTGTCGAATTGGTGCAATCGGTTCAGTCCGCGGACATCCTTTCCGTAGGAACCTGCCTCCCGACGGAAACAGGCGGAGTAGGCAGTCGTTTTGATGGGAAGGTCCTTTGCCTCTACAATCACATCCCGGAAGATATTGGTGACCGGAACTTCAGCGGTTGGGATTAGGTACAATCCATCTATGGGGCAGTGGTACATCTGTCCCTCCTTGTCGGGCAACTGACCTGTACCGAAGCCCGAGGCTTCATTCACAACATAGGGTGGTTGAACTTCGAGGTAACCTGCTCCCCGGGCCTGGTCGAGGAAGAAATTAATCAGTGCGCGTTGGATTCGGGCGCCGAAACCTTTGTAAACAGGAAAGCCGGCCCCGGTAATTTTCACGCCCAATTCAAAATCGATCAGGTCATATTGGGCAGCCAACTCCCAGTGTGGTTTGGAACCTTCGGGAAGTTGCGGAATGGTACCGCCTGAGGCAACCACCAGATTGTCTTCAGGGGTTCTCCCTTCCGGAACCAGCGTGGAAGGAAGATTGGGCATCAACACTTGTAGCGCTGCCATCTGGGAATCAATGTTTACAAAATCCTCATCGTGCTGACGGATCAACTCCTTTAAAACCACTGTCCGCTCTTTGGCTTTGTTGGCCTCTTCCGTTTTACCATCCTTAAACAGGAGTCCGATCTCCTTCGACAATTGGTTCATCTCCGCTTTGCAACCATCACTTTCGATCTGGTATTCGTTACGTTTCTGGTAGAGTGCCAATACCTGCTGAACAATTTCACGTGCATCGAAATGTTTGACAGCGAGTCTTTCGATCACAAATTCCGGATTCTCCTGGATAAATTTTAAGCTAAGCATAATGAGTTATGAGATATGAGTTATGAGATATGAGTTATGAGTTATGAGATATGAGTTATGAGATATGAGTTATGAGTTATGAGTTATGAAGAATCGACAAAGTTACAACAAAAAAAACTCCTGTTTCATTGCCAGGGCAACAAAACAGGAGAGAATTTATGAGCTCTGTCTGAATTACTCTACTTCCTTCAAAGGCTCAACGCTAACATACGACTTCGCGTTGGTCTTCTTTTTGAATGCAACGGTACCATCGATCAAAGCGAAAAGTGTATGATCTTTACCGATTCCTACGTTTGCCCCTGGATTGTGAACAGTTCCACGCTGGCGAACCAGGATGTTACCTGCTTTAGCAGCCTGACCGCCAAAAATTTTCACTCCAAGTCGTTTGCTTTCTGATTCGCGGCCGTTCTTCGAACTACCCGCCCCTTTTTTATGTGCCATGGTAAATTGTTTTTAGAGGGTTACGCTACAATTTCTGAAATTTGAATCTGGGAAAAGAATTGACGGTGACCGTTTTTCTTTCTGTAGCCTTTGCGGCGTTTCTTTTTGAAAACGATTACCTTCTCCCCCTTCAGGTGCGAAAGAACTGTTGCATTCACTTTTGCGCCTTCAACAACAGGTGCTCCGACGGTGATTACCCCTTCGTTGTCGACCAATAATACTTTGTCGAAAGTTACCTCTGTTCCCACTTCGTTAGGAAGACGGTGAACATAGACTTTCCTCTCTTTTTCCACCTTGAACTGCTGTCCGGCGATTTCTACAATTGCGTACATGTTTACAATTTAAATATTTGGGTCCGGCAGGCGGGCTAAACTCTCCTCTTTTTGAGCCTGAACGAACTATTTCGGACTGCAAAAGTAATCATTTTCATCTTTCTACCAATACCTGACACAGAAATAATTGGAAAATATGAAAATGTGGAAATGTGAAAATTAACACAGCATTAGCTCAATGCGTCATTTTCACATTTCCACATTTCCCAATTTTCACATTCATTTGGGCCTTCAGACTTTCGCTTTCTTCAGAAGATCCCTAATCTCGGTCAGCAGCAACTCTTCTGTGGAAGGCTCGGGCGGAGTTGGTGGGGCAGCAGGCACCTCATTTTTCTTCATGAAGCGGTTCATCATTTTGATCATCATGAAGATAGCAAAGGCAATAATCAGGAAGTCGACTGTTACTTGGATGAAATTTCCATAATTGAGGCTTGCCCCTTGCGCAACGACCTTCCCGCCTGAAATAACTGGATCACTCAGTTGGATTTTGAACGAACTGAAATCTGTACCGCCAACAATCATACCTAGTGGCGGCATCAGCACGTCTGTCACAAAAGAGGTGATAATCTTGCCGAAGGCGGCCCCGATGATAATACCCACTGCCATATCCACGACATTGCCGCGCATGGCAAACTCTTTGAACTCTTTTCCGATACTCATAATTGCTCAAATTTAAATGTTTATAACTCAATTTGAAAATGGGAGTGTGGGAGAGTGAGAAAATGGGAGTATGGGAATTTAGAGATTTGTCTCATATTCTCATTTTCTCACCCTCCCCATTTCTCATATTCTCATTTTCTCATTTTCTCACCCTCCCCATTTCTCATATTCTCATTTTCTCATTTTCAAATTCCTATAATCTTCTTAATCTCATTCAATTTGTTCAGCGCTTCAAGTGGCGACATCCGGTTGATATCCAGATTTTTGATTTCATCGCGAATCTGCTTGAGAACCGGATCATCAAGCTGGAAGAAGCTGAGTTGGTATCCTTCCCTGTTATGGGCTAGGTCGCCAACCGGTTTCGCCGGGTACTCCTTGCGGTTGCACTTCTCCATCTGTGCAAGAATATCTTCGGCTCGTGCCACCACGCTCCGTGGCATCCCTGCCATCTGGGCCACATGGATACCAAAGCTGTGGTTACTTCCTCCCGGTACCAGTTTCCGTAAAAAGATGATATTTTTCCCCATCTCCTTGATCGAGACGTTGAAATTCCGGATGCGTCCGAACGACTTCTCCATCTCGTTCAATTCATGGTAATGGGTGGCAAACAGGGTTTTGGCCCTCACCCTGGGATGTTCGTGGATGTATTCGACGATCGACCAGGCAATGGAGATGCCATCGTAGGTGCTGGTGCCGCGCCCCAGCTCATCGAAGAGGATCAGGCTCCGGTCAGAAATATTGTTGAGGATGCTGGCCGCCTCCGTCATCTCTACCATAAAGGTGGATTCGCCCGACGAAATATTATCGGAAGCCCCTACCCTGGTAAATATTTTATCGATGTACCCGATGCTTGCAGCTTCGGCCGGCACGTACGATCCCATCTGCGCCAGCAGCACAATCAGCGCCGTCTGTCTGAGCAAAGCCGACTTACCTGCCATATTGGGACCGGTGATCATGATGATCTGCTGTTCGTTGTTATCGAGTGTCAGGTCGTTGGCAATATATTTTTCGCCTACCGGGAGTTGCTGTTCGATCACCGGATGCCGTCCCCCTTTGATCTCCAACAGATCGCTGTCGTTTACATCGGGACGGGAATATTTGTACTGAACCGCTATGGTGGCGAAAGAGCACAGGCAATCTATCTGGGCCGTCAACATGGCATTGAGCTGAATGGCCTGGTAATACTCTGTCAGTGAGTTGATCAAGTCGTTGAAAAGGGCGGTTTCGAGTGACAATATACGCTCTTCGGCACCAAGAATCTTGGTTTCATACTCCTTCAACTCTTCGGTAATATAACGTTCAGCATTTACCAGCGTCTGCTTTCGAATCCAGTCGTTGGGTACCTTGTCCTTGTGCATGTTGCGCACCTCGATGAAATAACCGAAAACATTGTTGTAAGAGACCTTCAACGATGAGATGCCTGTGCGGATACTCTCGCGCTCCTGCAGCTTTTGCAGGTAGTCTTTGCCTGAAAAGGCCAGCGAACGCAGTTCGTCCAACTCGGCCGAGACACCCGCGGCGATCGCGTTTCCCTTGACCAGCATCATCGGTGGCTCCGCAACCAATTCTTTCGCAATTCTTTCGCAAATGGTATGGCAAGGATTAAGTTGTTCGGCAACCCTTACCAGGACGTTGTTCTCCGAAGATTCGCAGTAGCTTTTGATATGCGCGATGGCCAGTAGCGAATTTTTCAGCTGCACCATTTCGCGGGGATTTATGCGTCCAACAGAAGCTTTTGAGATGATTCGTTCGAGGTCGCCGACCAGGTGAAGCTGGGTTTCTATCTCTTCCTTAAGGTCAGGAAGGACGACGAAACGCTCCACCACCTCTTGCCGTTCCCGTATTTTACCTGTATCCTTCAAAGGCAGCGCCATCCATCGTTTCAACAACCTGGCGCCCATCGGTGTGATCGAGCGGTCGATCACCTGTATCAGTGTCTTCGCCCCTTCGTTGATGGTATGGAAAAGTTCGAGATTGCGGATCGTGAAGCGGTCGAGCCAGACATACTGGTCTTCCTCGATCCGCGAAAGCGACGTAATATGGCTTACCTGCTTGTGCTGGGTAATGTCGAGGTAATAGAGAATGGCGCCGGATGCGATGATGCCCATCTCAAGATTCTGAACACCGAAACCCTTAAGGTTAGCCGTCTCGAAATGGCGCAGCAACCGGTCGTTGGCCGCATCGAAGGTATAGACCCAATCATCGAGTTTGTATGTGTAGAATTTAGGTCCGAATAGTTCAGTAAAGAGTTTCTCCTTCCCTTTTTGGAATAGCACTTCTTTGGGTTGAAAGCTGCTTAGCAGTTTGTCTATATGCTCGAAGCTCCCCTCCGCGGTTATGAACTCGCCGGTTGAGATATCAAGGAAGGCTACACCTGCAATATTTTTTTCGATATGAACCGACGCCAGAAAATTGTTCTCCCTGTGTTCCAACACATTGTCATTGATCGACACCCCCGGGGTAACCAGTTCTGTGATTCCCCGTTTGACGATCGTTTTGGTGAGTTTGGGATCTTCGAGCTGTTCGCAGATCGCTACCCGCTGACCTGCCCTGACCAGCTTTGGAAGGTAAGTGTCCAATGCATGGTAAGGAAATCCGGCAAGTTCCACAAAACTGGCGGAGCCGTTTGCACGGCGGGTTAGGGTGATGCCGCAGATCTCAGCAGCTTTGATGGCATCTTCCCCGAAGGTTTCGTAGAAATCACCTACCCGGAAAAGCAAAACAGCGTCAGGATATTTGTTCTTGACGGCATAATATTGCTTCATCAACGGGGTCTCGACATATTTATTGGGGGTGGTAGTCAATTGTTGGTTTATTATGATTGATTAGGTAAATATACGGAAATCCACTAAAAAGGTCAACAAGACATTAGCTGCAATGCAGTTAATTTAAGATCCCCATACAATTCTTTAACCGCTACGCGGTAAATCATCTATTGCGCATATTATTTCTACAATACTTTAACCGCTACGCGGTAAATAATCATTTGCTCATTCTGTTTCTACAATAGTTTAACCGCTTTGCGGTAAAAATAATGGCCAGCAAATTAGCATCAAATTAACCCTTAGCCCGTAGGGCTTAAAGTATTGTAGAACAAGCATGCCACACACAAATCGCCTTACCGCCTAGCGGTTGCAGTATTGTAGCCAAATAGCATCAAATCAACCCATAGCCCGTAGGGCTTAAAGTATTGTAGAACAATCATGCCATACACAAATCCCCTTACCGCCTAGCGGTTGCAGTATTGTTGCCAAATAGCATCAAATCAACCCATAGCCCGTAGGGCTTAAAGTATTGTAGAACAATCATGCCATACACAAATCCCATACCGCGTAGCGGTTGCAGTATTGTAGCCAAATAGCATCAAATCAACCCATAGCCCGTAGGGCTTAAAGTATTGTAGAACAATCATGCCATACACAAATCCCATACCGCGTAGCGGTTAAAGTATTGTAGTTCAATCAAAGAATTCAAACAAATATTGATCTTCAAATTTAATTTCAAATTTGTTTAAGAACTCAATATATTCATCCTTGAATGTTCGTTTTTGATGGTGAGTTTCTTGATCTTTAATGTAGTTGAAAACATTACCAATCTGAGAATGCCCGTAAGAAAATCCTCCATAACCCTCTTGCCATTCAAATTTTCCAACAACGAGTCTCTTTTCATTGATAAGAATGGATGAACTTCTTTTTAATTCTTTGACCGTATCGGAAACAGACATTTTGGGATTATGACCCAGAAATATGTGCACATGATCATCAACCCCGTTAATGATGATCGGTTTATGACCGAGATTTGTTGCAATGCCGCTCATATATTCAAGAATTCGCGGTCTGATTTTTTCCGTCAGTAAGTATTCCCGATGCTTGGGACTAAAAACCAGCTGAATGTAGATTTGGGTGAAAGTTCCAGGTTTCATAAATGGTGGGTTTTAGATTATTCGAAAACGATTTTCATCATTTCTTTAACCGCTACGCGGTAAATTTTCATTCGCTATATTATCTTCTACAATACTGTAACCGCTACGCGGTAAGGCAATATCCGATCAATGTATTCCTACAATACTTTAACCGCTACGCGGTAAATATTCATTTGCTCATTCTGTTTCTACAATACTGCAACCGCTACGCGGTAAGGCAATATCCGATCAATGTATTCCTACAATACTTTAACCGCTACGCGGTAAATATTCATTTGCTCATTCTGTTTCTACAATACTGCAACCGCTA